>ERZ795055.664-NODE-664-length-31372-cov-8.775649_pt1 | contig 31372 bp, 32 predicted proteins | sample MGYA00375139_ERZ795055 | MGnify/ENA primary metagenome ERZ795055 (study PRJEB30184, sample SAMN05720283) | anaerobic digester metagenome | isolation source: active sludge of municipal wastewater-treating anaerobic digesters | place: USA | collected 2015-01-23 ... | reverse complement strand
TTTTCTGTGGGGATGCAGGTAACCGTTTCCGGGCCTGCATTCGGGGGATCCTCTTCCCCTCTTTCATCTCGTTAGTTCTTCTCCGGGTTGGTTGTAAAAAAATGGTTCTATTTCCTAATTTGAGCCCGGACTGGTTCATACGGGTCTTATTTAATCAACAAAACCATATGCGGGAGAAGAGAAGTAGGGTAGGAAAACCGTATCCCCGGGCAGATCTATGGAGAAGAGCGGGGGGAAAAGGGAGGTTTTTCCCCCGCATCTGTTCTCCCTTTAAGTCATCAGCAGCGGTATCATCCGCCGCATCCACCGCCACCGGAAGAGCGGTAGGAGAGTCCTGTGAACGAAATATCGGAATTGTAATTGGCATTGATCACAAACGACTGCTGCTCTGTCTCATCGCCGTTCTTATCCGGTAAATAGGCAATATATCTGCCGGGCGGGAGGCTCACACGCTCCGAGCACCCGTCTGGTAAGATCTTCACCTGGGTATATTCGGGGTTCAGAGCCCCAAGAATAATCGGTTGACGGTACGTACCGTCTTCAGGAGCGATATAGACGGTAATATCACTTCCCACACCCCCGGTGTGGATAAAAAGGGAGCCGGTACCCGGATCAGTACCTGAGGGAACAGCAGCTGCGGTAGTCCTGACTGTCGTGACCGTTGGGGCTGGTGTCTGCATTGTCGTAAAGGTAGCTGATAGTGAAGGTTTCGGGGTTGGTATCCCCCGGGAAAAGGAGACCGAAGAACCCCGTATATAGATCTTATCCGAAGCAGGATTGTATATCCATTCTGTGGAACTCACTTCCCTGATGTTATTTGCCCCTGCAGTTGGCATATCGGATATGATGAAATAGGAATTATTCTCATTTTTGTTTAATTTCCACGTGCTCGTACCGTTACCCTCGACGGTGCCGTTCGCATAAAAAAACATGCCGTTACGCCAGGGGCCAAGGATCGGATCCCGGACTGATGGTGTCTGATTTGTTGTCAATGCGGGTACGGGACCCGATGTCGCCATTACCGCGGCGGTCTGGCCCGGAGAAACGAACAACGTCGCATTCACGATTTGCGGTGTTGTTGGCACCACCGATTCCGTGCTCAGAGGTTCTGTGCTTGTACATCCGCTCATTAAAACCATCCCGATAACCAGGATGGGTAAACTACAGATCACAATCCATTTTTTCATTGTTTATTCTCTCGAATACAAGATTTGGTCTATACTCCGAGAAATACTTTCTACTGTGTCCGGTGCGGACTTATAAACGCAAAGGGGCTCCGGTGAATACCCGTGATGCGATCACCCTGCAGGAGTCTATTCCTTTCAATTACCTGTTTTGTGAAAGCCAGATGCAAGGGAGCACTATGCTTTGGGAGAGGGAATGGAACGGTATGCAAAACAAGCTAGACCAATGTTGAGCTAAGCCTGACTTTTGTTAACTTCAGGAAATCTGATATAAACGACCGCCCCATAGTACCACAATGAAGCAGATCGCCCTGTATGGCAAGGGAGGTATCGGGAAATCCACGACTTCGGCAAACCTTTCTGCCGCATTATCCGGTATGGGGCTTGATATCCTGCAGATCGGGTGCGATCCCAAACGGGACAGCACCCGCATGCTGATGCACGGCACGTTCATACCCACCGTCATGGATCTGGTCCGGGAACGTGGCGATGCTGCAATAACACTCGCCGATGTCGAATTCAGAGGATATAATGGCGTGAGGTGTGTCGAAGCCGGCGGACCGGAACCTGGTGTCGGATGCGCCGGGAGGGGTATCATCGCCACCTTCCAGATCCTTGAGAAGTTCGGGGCGCTCAAAGGGGATGTCATTGTTTACGATGTGCTGGGAGATGTTGTGTGCGGAGGGTTTGCCATGCCCATGCGCGAAGGGTACGCTCAGGAAATCTACCTTGTCACCTCGGGTGAACTGATGTCGCTCTATGCAGCGAACAATATCTGTAAGGCCATCAAGCGGCTGGCATCCCGGGCAAAGAGCAAGTGCCGGCTCGCCGGCGTCATCTGCAATGCCAAAGGCCAGCCAAAGGAAGAAGAGCTGGTGAGCGAGTTTGCAGAACGGGTAAACAGCAGGCTTGTGGAATTTATCCCCCGCGATCGCGTGGTGCAGCTCGCTGAGCTGAACCGGAAGACGGTGATTGAGCACGAGCCTGCCTCTGAACAGGCAGCCCGCTACCGCTCGCTTGCAACCCGGGTCATGGAGAACACGAGCCTTACGATCCCTACCCCTCTCGAGATCGATGAACTTGAAATCCTTGCCTATGCATACATCTAGGTCCGGGGGTTGCACTCTTACCGGAGCGCTCTCGATAACGACCCATGTACGGGACGCCGTGAGTATTATCCACGGCCCCAAGGGGTGCGCCCATCATAACTTTTCCCTCTTCCACGCCACCATGCTCGACAATGAGCAGGCAGCCCTCCCGGACCTTGTTTCATCCGCTCTTCTGGAAAGCGATATCATCTTTGGTGGCGAGGAAGCCCTTGCCCGGACGATCCGGTCCGTCTGCGACCGGGATGTCTCAACGGTCTTTGTCCTCTCAACCTGCCTTGCCGGGACTATCGGTGACGATGTGGATGCGGTCTGTGGCCGGGACTGGCCGGTACCAGTCATTCCGGTGCCGACTGCCGGTTTCCTGGGGGGGTCGTTTCAGGACGGGGTCAATAACGCCCTGATCGCGCTTACCGTTTTTTCAGAACCCTCTCAGCCGGGTCCCTGCGTGAATATCATCGGGGAAAAAAACCTTGAATACGAGGTGGAAGAGAATTATGCTGAGATTGTGCGTCTCCTCGCCCTCCTGCATATTCCGGTGGGAATACGGTTCGTGCGCAATATCTCTCCTGACGATGTTCCGGCTCTTGGCGCTGCCCGGCTCAACATCCTCCGCGATCCTTCGCTGGTACCGGCCGGGGAGCACCTCCGGCAACGGTTCGGGACACCCTATATCCCGTCTTTCCCTGACGGTCTCTCGGCTACCCTCGCGTTCATTGGTTCCGTTGCAGCAGCCTGCGGGATCGACCCGGGAAAGGCACTCCGAACCGAGCAGGAATTCCAGGCAGAGATCCTTGCAGACTTTGCCGATATCGGCGATTCTCAGGGAATATTCTGCGGACCGGTCATGGATCCCGCGAGTTCCCGGGCTGCAAGGGAAGCTGCTGATGCCCTGCGCATACGGATGAGCGGGAACAAAGATGCCTGTCAGTTGCCGATCCATCCCGTGGTTGGTTCATCCGGTATACGGAGGATGCTCCACCGCTGGAGGCGGGCGATCCATGCCTGAATGCGACAATCCTCTCTGGCCCTGTGCCATGACCGGGGCTGCCGCAGCTCTTGCGGGGTTCGAAGGAATGAGCGTTGTGATCCACGGCTCCAGCGGCTGTTATTATTATCCGACAACACTCCTGCACGCACCTCTTCATGGAACGTTTATCCTCGAAAACGAGGTGATCTTCGGGTCGGAGGACCGGCTCCGGGAGGTGATAGAGGAACTTGACGGCACCGGCAATCGCATTGCGGTGATCACGACATGCGTCCCCGCAATCCTTGGCGAGGATACCCCGTCCCTGCTGGCTGAACATGATGTCCTTCTCGTGGACAGCCCGGGATTTTCCGGAGATGCAGAATCAGGGTATGCCAGGGCGCTGAAGATCCTCGAACCGGCGGTCGATCGTTCTGCAGAGGGTGTAAATATTGACGGGATCTGCCTGCTCGATCCCTTTTTTTCAGGAAACCTGCAGGAGATCCGGCGGCTGCTTGGTCTGGCGTCGGTCCCGGTTGCAACGGTCTTTTGCCGTGATGCCCTGAAAAAGACCCGCACAGCCGCTTCCTGTACAATCGGTACGAACGGGGATTTTTTGAGTGGCGTCGGGAAATATATCGGCGGGACCCTTGGTTTTGACAGGCTGAAAGCCACGTTTGAGAGGCTCGGCGATGTCGTTGAAGGATCCGATATCGACCCGGTCATGAGGGAATTGTCGCAGCAGGAAGAAGAGGTCTCCCGTGTCTGCGACAAGTTCCTGCGGAGGTTCGACCCCCCGTCGGTCGTTGTTTTTGCGGGGGCATCGTATGCGGAATTTGCTGCCCGGACCCTTGAACACTATCTCGATGCCGATATCCGGTTCCTCGGACTGCGGAACACCGGCGGCCTGTCCCGCTATCCTTCTTCTCTGGTTACCGGACTTGGACAGGTAAAAACAATGATAGAACTTCATGACCCGGATATTGTCCTTGGTTCTTCCTTCGAACGATCCGTAAGCGGCAGCCGGGCATTTTATGGTATTACACCCCCCCTGAGAGGAGCGGTAAGGCTTGCCCCCGCTCCTGTTGCCGGGATAAACGGGACGCTCTTTTTTGTGGAACAGGTTCTGAATACCTGCATGGACCACCTTCGTCCCACGATTTGATTTCCGGTTGCTTACCGATACTCCGTCTGGGTATCCTTCACTTTCACCCTGCACACGCTGACCCGTTATATACCTCGTGAGCTGACGCCTGTATACACCAGGAGGTGGTCGTGTATGATGGAAAAAGCAGGATATCTCCAGCGGACCGGGTGCCAGGCGCTCGACAGTGACGGGCACCCCCATGAAGTTCTTGATCTCCATATCTGCGGGGCCAGGTACGCGATCCGCCGGTCTGACCTTGCAAAAGCTGTAGCCGGCCGCACCCTGATCCAGGTCGAGGAACTTACCCGCAACTGGGAATATTACCTCGGGGTAACGAGCGGTCTTGCGCAGGTCTCGGTCTCCGGCAAAGCCCTGAATATCGACCTGTTTGGTGCCGGCAGTTTTACCCTCTCCCTCAATACCCTACGGAATGTACTTTATGGTAAAGAGCGGCTGGCAGTCATTGTGCGGATCCCGGAGTCGCCGGCACAAAAACTGCGCCGGGTTGCGGCCGATCAGCAGACCATCGGTGCGATGGTCTGATTCCTGTCTGCTTTCAGAGTACCTGACCGGTTCTATAGTCCCCGGATAATCCGGGAAATCAGATATATCAGATTGGGGAATCGTTACATTTCAGCGACTAATTTCTTGCTCTGATGGATGCCCCCCTTGCGCCAGCCCTGCCCCCGTTGGGGGCGGGGGCGCCTGCGATTCTTCTGTATTACCATGTTACCTGATTCTGGTAATACAACGTCATCGCAATCGGGGCGCCGTAGCGGCGGGGCGAAGCCCCTGGAGCGTCAGTCTTTTGTCCGTTATCAGGAACATTTTTTGATCTGAAATTTGGAACAATACTCTGGCTGTATTTTTCTCTTTTAAATTCCTTAAAGAGTTGGTAGTTAAAATGGCACTATACCCTCAGATTTTTGTCCTGCCGGATGTTTTCCCTTCTCTAAAAAATTTCCAAAATCCAAATATTCCGGATCAATGACGGGATCCCCCTCCTTTATCGGGGTATCCGTGAAGAAATCGTGCAACATTAATAGTTCCACAACAGATCATTCTGGTGTGGAGATTATCCCTTCCTTTTTATTACGGATCCCGGACACGAACCAGGGCCCGGATATGAGGCTGTAACCATGGATATTTCGGACGAATCCTACCGCGATCTGGTGGAACAACAGCAGGATCTCGTTATCAAGATCAGTCTTGAAGGCCGGCTTCTTTTTTTCAATACAGCGTACAGGGAATTGCTGGGGAAAACGAAGGATGAACTTGCCGGCAGCGTCTTCATGCCGGTGTCAGGTGAGCGGTATTCGGACGTCGTTGCCACCCAGATGACCAAGCTCTTCCGACCCCCCTATACCTGTATTGTGGAACAGTGGCTCCAGACACCGAAGGGGATGCGGTGCATCAGCTGGTCGATAAAATCTGTCCTTGACGATAACAGGGCTCCCGTTGCCCTTGTTGCCACCGGTCGGGACATGACGCCGCTCAAGAACGAGCAGAAGGCGGTGCGCAGGAGGGACGAGGAACTGATGCTCCTCATCGAGAGCGGGATCCCGATGTACTACACCCACACCACGGATCACCGGTCCCTCTATGTCAGCCCGCGGATTCGTACCCTCCTGAAGTGTGCCAACGGTTCAAAGAAGAGATCATGGACCGATTACCTCACCGACAATCCTGTCAATGCCACCGGCCTTGAACGGACGCTCCGGGCCGTCTCGACCGGCAAACGCGAACCCCCTTACCGGCTGGAGATGGAGACCGGGGACGGGAACCGGATCTGGATTGAGGTGAACGAGATCCCGGTGGTGAAGAACGGGAAGACTGTTGCGATTGCCGGTTCGCTTGTGGATATCACCGAGAAGATGCACGTGGACGAGGGAGTTACCGAGGCCGAGATCCTTTTCAAGGGGGTCCGCCCGAAGGAACCACGGGCGGGTGGGCGCTCCCCCTTCCGGGCAATCCGCTCGATCTTCTCCCGGGACGAGGGTGCAGAAGAAGAGTCGGTCTGATTCTTTCCGACATTCTCCTCCTCTGTGCTCCCCTGTCAGAACAAGACCGTATATGTCCTCAATGAAACCCGGAGAATTGTTCAGGGATCAAACCATTCAACTCCTTTCATTCCGGATTCCTGATGACATGCATTCCTGGAAATGGTACCGTGCCGGACTGCTGATACTCTTTCTTTGTGCGATAATCCCCACGCCATCTGCATTTCCGGCAGGAAATAGTACCACCTATTCCTTTGTGCACCTCTCTGATACCCAGAATCTTGCTACCTATTATCCTGATACGTATAACTTCACCTTTTCATACCTTGATTCTGTCAAAACACCGTATAATATCACGGGAATCATTATCACCGGAGATCTTGTCAATACCTGGGACTCCAGAAAGGAATGGGACGTGTATTCCATTGCCCGGAATCATACCTCCCTCCCTGTCTACACCATCGCCGGCAACCATGACACGGACAATGGAAAAAATTTCCATTATTATTCGGTAAACACGGGAATGCCTGAAGTCAATTATGTGACTTCTTTTAAGGATTTTGATCTTGTCGGAATTAATTATGCAGGAGCGTCTCTCTCATCCGATGAATTTTCCATGATCCGGTCAACTCTTATCAACAGTCCGCGTTCAAACGTCATCATTGCCACGCACTATTACATGGATGTGGACGGGACGTTGTCCCCGCTCGGGAAGGCTATCGACAAAGACCTGATCGTAAAGCCCAGTCTGGTTCTCATGGGCCATATGCACGGGAATTTTATAAAGCCGATGAGGGTGCGTGGTTTTCCGGTCATTGCTGACATGACGAATTACCAGGACGGTGTGTTTGGGGGAAAAACCGGGTCTGATTATTCTGCCGGAACACTCTATACCATAACGTCGGTCAATGGGCAGGTGGAAACGGTTACAGCGCGAATCGTCCATATCGTTCCCGCACCGTTTCTTGAGGATGAGATACCCTGTTTTCCACGGGATCCATTATCAACAGAAAGGCCTGCGGTGGCACCGTCAGGAAACCGAGCATGTAATCATGGTGACCTTTCCTGCATACTGACGGAAATGATTGAGCAGTTATCGACAAACATCCGGCATATGTTTTCATGATTCAGTCTGTCCGGAAAATCCGTTCATCCCTTGTCTGAACAGGACCGATAATTTCCTGCTGTATCGTGTCAGACCGCATTTTTCTGACTCGTCCGGTGGTATCCGTCATAAAGATTTGGCAACCAACGGACTGCAGAAAATCGTTTAAAAAAAATGCCCCGCTTCCCAGTTCGGACAACAGGTTCGAATTGCATGGGGATGAAAAGAAACCTAAAAAAAAAGGATTATCTCCCCTTCTTCACGCACTCGGCAATGTACGACCCCGCCTTTGAGGTACTTACCGCTTTGCCCCCGAGGTCTTTTGTCACAACGCCGTCTTTGATGCTCTTCTCGATCGCCTTCACAACGGCCGCGGCAGCTTTGTGTTCGCCAAGGTGATCGAGCAGGAGTGATCCTGCCCAGATGGTAGCGATGGGGTTCGCAACACCCATGCCTTTGTATTTCGGTGCGGAGCCGTGGATCGGCTCAAACATGGAGGTGCCCTCGGGGTTGATATTGCCGCCCGGGGCAAGACCGAGCCCTCCCTGGATCATGGCGCCGAGGTCGGTTATGATATCACCGAACATGTTGGGTGTGACCACAATATCGAACCACTCCGGGTTCTTGACAAACCACATGGTGACGGCATCGACGAAATTGAAATCGGTAGAAACCTCCGGGTAGTTCTTCGCGGTTTCGGTAAACACGTCGCGCCAGAGGCCATACACGTCTGAGAGGACGTTGGCCTTGTCCACCGATGTCAGCTTCTTCTTCCGCTGCATGGCAAGATCGAACGCATAGGTCTGGACCCTGCGGGAGCCTTCGCGGGTGATGACCCCGATCTGGTAGGCGATCTCCTCTGCATCACTTGCAACATCGAGACCGAATTTCACGCTGTAGAGGTCGCGGACAACGTCCAGATCAATCTTCTGGTGCTTTTTAAAGCGTGAACCGATACCGACATAGAAGTCCTCGGTGTTCTCGCGGACGACCACGAAATCGATATCCTCCGGACCTTTTCCTGCGAGCGGTGTTTCAACCCCTTTGAGGAGCTTGATCGGTCGGAGGTTCACATACATGTCGAAGTGGAAACGGAGGGCAAGGAGGATCCCCTTCTCCAGTACGCCCGGCTTCACCCGCTCATCGCCGATGGCACCGAAGTAAATTGCTTTGAACTTTTTGAGTTCCTTTAAATCGTCATCGGTCAGGAGTTTCTTTGTGGCAAGGTAGCGGTCAGCCCCGAAATCAAAGTCCGTCCACTGGATATCGAAGTTATACGCCTCCCCTGCTGCCTCCAGCACTTTCTTCCCCTCGGCAACAATCTCCGGGCCGATCCCGTCCCCGCCGATTGCCGCTATCTTGTACATACCGGTACCTCCCCGAGGATCTTTGCGTATTCCACGAGTCCCCCGGCATCAATGATGCCCTGCATAAATGCCGGCACGGGTTCGATTGCGTACCGCTTTCCGTCTGCTTCAAGATAACCATCCTTAATTTTCAGGGTGACTTTCGCACCGTCAGCGATCTTGTCCGCATCCGGGCAGACCACGGGGAGTACTCCTACGTTAACCGAGTTCCGGAAGAAGATACGGGCAAATGACTGGGCAACCACGATTTTCACGCCGGCCCCCATCAGGGCGAGCGGTGCATGTTCGCGGGAGGACCCGCAACCGAAGTTCCGGCCGCCGACAATCACGTCACCCCGCTGCACCTTTTTCGCAAACTCGTCCCGGGTACCCTCAAAGGCATGTTTTGCAAGCTCGTCCGGGTTGTTTATCGTCAAAAAGCGACCCGGAATGATGGCGTCGGTATCGATATCGTCGCCGAACTTCCATGCCCGGGCATTCTTCGCGATGGCTCCTTCGGTAACTACGACCTTTTGGACCGGAACGGTCCTCTTTGCTGCCATGTCAGATCTCCCTCGGGTCGGTGATTTCACCCGTAATAGCACTTGCCGCAGCGGTTGCCGGGGAGCAGAGGTACACCTTACCTTCCGTGCTTCCCTGCCGTCCCTTGAAGTTCCGGTTCGATGTCGAGAGCGAAACCTCGCCGGGTGCAATCAGCCCGAACGCCCCCCCCATGCACGGACCGCAGCACGGCGCCTCAACAAGGGCTCCGGCTTTCACGAACTTTTCGATGAGTCCTGCCCGGAGGGTCTTGAGGTACTCGTCCCGGGAGGCCGGGATGATGATGACCCGGATCTTCGGGTTGAACTTCTTCCTTCCCAGCACCTCGGCTGCCTCCGCAAGGTCTTCGAAACGCCCGTTCGTGCACGACCCGATGAAGACCTGATCGATCGTTGTTCCCGAAACCCTGCTCACCGGAACGCCGGTATCCACATTATGCGGTACAGCAACCTGCGGTTCGAGATCCGAAACAGTGTACGACCGGTGCTCCGCGAAGACAGCATCCTCGTCACTGTCGAGTTCAAAGGGTTTCATCTTCCGCCGGCCCTTCATGTACTCCCACGTAACCTTGTCCGGGGCAACAATACCGGCCTTGCCGCCCATCTCGATTGCCATGTTGCACAGCGTCATCCGGCCGGCCATACCGAGTTTTCGCACGGTCTTACCGGTAAATTCGAGTGCCTTGTAGGTAGCCCCGTCGGCACCGATATCTGCGGCAATGGCAAGGATCAGGTCTTTTGCCCCTACCCGTGTCGGGAACTTTCCTGATACTTCTGCGCGTATTGTCTCCGGTACCCTGAAGTAAAGAGCGCCGAACTTCAGGGCAAAGCCCATATCGGTAGAACCAATGCCGGTGGCAAACGCCCCCGCAGCGCCATACATGCAGGTGTGAGAATCGGCTCCGACAACGATCTCCCCGGGTGCGGCCCGGCCTTTCTCGATGGTTACCTGGTGGCAGACTCCCGCATTGATATCATAGTTATGGATCTCCTGTTCAGCGGCAAACTTCCGCATGTACACGTGGATGTTTGCTGCATCGATCGAATCGGCCGGTATCTGGTGGTCAAAGAGCATGATGACACGATCCGGGTCAAAGACCCTCTTCCCGCCCATCTCGTAGAACTTCTGGATGGCAAGCGGGCCGGTGATATCATGGATCATCGCCCCGTCAAGGGGGGCCATGACCACGTCGCCTGCCCTCACATCGCTGCCACATTTCCGGGAGAATATCTTCTCTACGATTGTCGCTGTCATGCTCTCATCGTCTCTACTATTGACCTTCCGGCATAATCTAGTTTGGCCGAGACTGCCGTTTACAAACGTGAAGGGCAGATTAAATGAAGAACCGTCAGGGGTAATCGAGCTCGTGCCAAAATCATCAGAAGGGCTGGTTCACCCGGACAACCTCTGCAGAAACGCTGTGTTTTTTGGGCTCTGCAGAAAACCTCTTCTGCTCCCGATGATCGACCCTCCTTGCGCCATCCCGGCCCCATTCCTGAGCGGGGGATTGTCCTCTTTTTTTTGGGACAGCACAAAAAACCTTCTTGCGTGGGTATCGCAAAGCGGGGGCTGCCACAGGGGCGGGGGCAGAGCATCTGCGGAGCGCCCGGGAGTGCCTGTCCGATGAATTCTCCAGAGCAGTTTTTAATAACTGCGACTCTTTTCGCAGTCAAAGGAATCTTTAATCCCGATTCCGGAGAAGATCATGCGAACATTATGAAAAGAACGACCCGACTCCTAACCATGGGCATGATGATCATTGCCCTGACTCTTGTTGGCTGTGCAGGTGCTGCCCAGGATAGCGCCAGTGAACACGTGATCCAGACTTCCGGTACCGGCAATGTTATCGGGACACCGGACCGGGCGCAGGTGACGTTCTCTGTGCAGACCGAGAACACCAATGTAAAGGCAGCACAGGCAGAGAATGCCATCGGGATGGCAAAAGTGCACGATGCGCTTCTTGCGTACGGGCTTCCCCGCGACGCACTCAAGACAACCGGCTACAACATTTACCCGGTTTACGAGGATAGCATGGGGATCCTGAAGCAAAAGATCAAGACGTACCGCGTGACCAACAGCCTGACGGTCACCCTTCACAATGTCAGCCAGACCGGAGATGTTATCGATACAGCTGTGGCAAACGGTATCAACCAGGCAGATTCCATCCAGTTTATGCTTTCCGATGAGAAGGCGCAGGAACTGCGAACCGCGGCCTTAAAGGAGGCAGTCACACGCGCCCGGTCAGATGCCGACACGATCTCCGCTGCCATGGGGACCACCATCACCGGTGTCCAGAGAGCAGAGACCGGCAGCAGTTATTCTCCCGTGTACTTCCAGAACTATGCCCTTGACAATGCATCGCCAAGGGCCACTGCTGAGACTCCCATCCAGTCCGGCGATATCACGGTATCGGCAACAGTAACCATCACCTACACCATCAACTGACCTTCAGATATCCTTTCACAACTTTTTTAAAATAGCAGCGTAATCATTTCATAAAATCAGATGAACGCTGCCCGGGTTTCCGGACGCTTATCCACGGACACCAAATTTCGAATACCCCAAAATCAGCGGATACAATAGGATTGATTTTATCATGGAGCGCAATATCGGTTTTAAGGAACGAAGGTATATTGAGGAGTTACGGATTCTTACCAAGGCCACCGCGCTTGACTGCGTGATAGACGACCGGTTCGACCGGGTGATCTATGTCATCCGTCAGGGGGACATGGGGCTTGCGATCGGGAAGAAAGGTGACAACATCAGGCGGCTCCAGAACGTGCTCGGGAAAAGGATCGAGATGGTGGAACATGCCGAAAAACCTGCGGAATTTATCACCAATATCTTCAAGCCCGCCGAGGTGACCGGCATAGAGCGTGTCAGCGATGACGGGCCGGTGAATGTCTTTGTGCGTCAGCGGAGCGACCTTGGAATCGCGATTGGAAAGGCAGGCTGCAATATCGAGAAAGCGCGCATCCTCTGCCGTCGCTTCTGCGAGTTTGAAATCGGGGAAGTGCTCCTTTTAAGGGAGGATGTATGAAAAAGACGGTTGATCCCCGGATCCTTGCCGATATCTGGGACGTGATCTGCAGCCGGGCAGACAATCCCACACCGGATTCTTATACCAGCCGGCTTTTAACTGACAAGAAAGGCATTGACAAGGTGCTTGAGAAAGTCGGGGAGGAGTCGACCGAGTTCATCCTTGCGGTAAAGAACGGCATCCCGGAAAGGACTGTAGAGGAGACTTCCGATCTGCTCTTTCACCTCCTGGTTGCGCTCCGTGCAGCAGATATCGACTTTTCCGATGTCATTGCAGAACTGGAACGAAGACGCACCTGATCCCTGTCCGTTATTTCTCCAGAAAGGTTGCAAGGTCAACGATATCCGGCAGATCGGAACTTTTCTGGCCCGCAGCTGAAAGTACGCACTCATCAACAAAAATGGGAACATCTGCCCTGAGGGCAAGGGCGATCCCGTCGCTCGGCCGGCAGTCAAGAAATTCTTCGCGGCGGTCCGAAACAAGGACCAGCTGGGCATAATAAACCCCATTATCGATACTGTCGATCTGCAGGGATCGCAGGGTAATGGAAAATTTCTCACAGAGGTCAACGAAGAGATCGTGGGTGAACGGTCGCGGGAGCACCTCTTTTATCTTTGCACTGTTGATGGAAACGGCTTCCCAGATCCCAATAAAAATAGGGAGGATGCGGTCGTCCCTGTCAGCAAGGATGACCAGCGGTACCGTCGTTGTATTGTTCGTGGCAACAAACACACCCCGGACTTCGCACGCAACCAGTGGCATACCGTGCACAGTGATTGGTGTTCACTGGGATAAGGATTAGGTCAGGAAACGGGAGGTTTATCCGTCTTTCCCGCTTCCCTGCGAACGATGATGATGCTGGAGAGAATACCGAGGGCGATATTGAAGTAATATAGAACAAACCTCCAGATAACAACAAAGATCCCGACGATAGAGGCCGGGATGAAAAGGGCATACATGGTGGTGGCACCGACTTCAGCGATACCGGAACTGCCGGGGGTCAGTGGCATCATCATCAGGATAGCAAGGATGAGCTGGATGACGAACGATTCGAGAATAAGGGGTGGCTGGCCGAGCCCGACGAGAATAAGGGATGCGGTCACGATCTCCGAGACCCAGTAGAGCAGGGTGAAGAGCAGTCCCCAGAGGAGCCCATTCCTGGCAGTGTGGACAAAACGGATGGTAGTGTTCTGGAAGTTGTCGATCTCCCTGTCGGCCCGGGCGATAAACTTCTCAACCCGTTTGTTCTCCCATTTCTTTGTCAGGCTGATGGTGCACCGCTTGCAGATCCTTTTTACGGTATCTGGACGCCGGACAGCAAGGTAAAATAAAAAAATGGACCCCGCAACGAATATCCAGGTGACGAACACCATGACTTCCGAAACGGCACCGAGGCTCTTCCACTGGTCGGTCAGGACAACCATGGCAAAGGCTGCGAGGGCTGCGAGGATGACCCCGTCCAGGACCCGCTCCATGATGACAATTGCGGTTGCATCACCGAGCGGGACGTCTGCCTTGTACAGCTCGTGGACGCGGACCGGTTCGCCACCGGCCTGGGCCGGTGTCACCGCCGCGGCAAGCAGGTTGGCAAAGACAAGGTTAAGACAATAAAAGAACCCGATGCGGTACCCGAGCGATCCCGTCATCTTCTGGATACGCCAGGCCCAGAAACACATGGTCAGGACATGGGTCAGGAATGCAAGGAGCAGGAACAGGGGATTAATCTCTTTTATGTAGGTCAGGGTGTTTTCATTGATGGTGAAAAAGAGGATGATAACGAGAACCAGGAGCGAGAACCCAACTGAGATAAACAACCATTTCCGCTGTGATGAATCCATTGCTCTCAGCCTTCGTAAAAAAACCCGTCCGGGGGAGTCAGTCTCTTCTAGAAATTATTGTGCATAGTATAAACAGTTTATACTTTACCCTGCCGGAAGAAACGGGAAATCTGCCTCCCGACGACTGCTGCTTACACCGGATGGTTTGTCTGACCGGCATGAAGGTATTACACCGTGAAAAGGTCATGGTGGTCAGTGATGACAAACAATCCGGCCGTAACCCCGGCATCAAGCCAGCCATGAGCGTAACTGAAGCGGGCCAGGGCATCTTCAGGAAATCCGGAGATCCGGCAGAGGTTTCCGCTCCCCGCATAAATGGATACGACAAGAAGAACCCGTTCTGCAAAATCGCCGGCTGCTGTGCCCGCTTCCGGCGCAGTCCGGACAGAGTGCCTGGCAGTGTCCAGCAGGTGTGCGTAGCGGCCGGTCTTTTCCCGGAGCGGGTCCCGGAACCGGGGCGGTAGGGATTCACACGGGGAATAAAACGGGCATCCTGCGGGGATCGTGCTTTTTAAAAGCCCGTAGCTGATCCCGAAATGGAGCCAGCCGAACCCGTACCAGGCACTGGCGAGTGCGTTCACCCGGTCTTCCGATGCAAGGAATCCCATCCCATCGGACTGGTAGGCCTTTGCCATAACGACAACGGACCCGGCACTCCGGGAAAGGCCGGACTTATCAGGGACTGCCACCGAGACAGCATCCAGCACCTTTGCAAGCAGGCCGAGACAGTCTCCTGTTCTCATAAACCGGCAAACATCTCCAGGTAGCGCTTTTCCATATCGTGCAGGACTGCCGGGATGACGAGGATATGGAGGGGTGGGCCGAATTTTTCTGCGAGTATCTTTTCTGCCGGTCCTGCCCGTACCACGACATCATCCGAACCTGCCCGGGCAATGCCTATATACAGAGAAATGGAGCTCTGTTTTTCCTGTGCCATCTGCTCCAGCAGGGCAACAGCTTCGGGTATTGTCATGAACCGGTCTTTCTGGATATCGAGATATACTATCGTATGCAGCCGTAATGAGAGGTTCTGGGTGATCACGTCCAGCGGTGTCATGGGGAACCAGTTCTTCTGCGGAAAAGGGAGGGAGCAGGACTTGCCGAAGCGATAGTTCTGGAGCCCGGTAAGGCCGCAGACCGCGCTTGCGATCGATGCAGCATGGACGATCGCAGTCCTGATTCCCCGCTCCGCTGCGCGTATACGCAGGTCCGTGTGTGTCGTGGAAACCATCGGGTCCCCGGCACAGAGGAATGCAACCTCCCCTTTTTGGGCAAGATCAAGGAGGCGGCCAGGGTGCTGCTCAACGTCCTCACGGAAGAGACAATGGACCGGTTTATGAAAATACTCTTCCAGCTCCTCAACGGTCGATCCCATGAGGCATGACGTGTAACTCTCCAGAAAAACATGATCTGCCTGCCGTATGCAGGCAAGGCCCTTTTCAGAGATGTCCGTTTTATCGAACAGCCCGAGCCCGACAAATGTCAGCATAACCGTTCCCCAAAACCGCGATACCTGTTCCGGTTCACCATACGTTTTCGTTTCCTCAGTAAGGATACTGCGTGGTGTGATAACCGGAGCAATTTTTTTTGGGCGCTTCAGTCATTCGCTGCCTACGCTCACTTCTCGAAAGGAACCCCGTTATCTGTCCGACGTTCCCTTCCAAGAAACAGGTCATCAGTTGTGAGATCATTTCCTGAGCATGTTTATAATTGCTCCTGTCCGGTGACCTGGTACACAACAGGGACTGGCGTCTGCAGGCAGAGACAAGAACCCACGGGGAGAGGTAGTGCTTCACGCAGTATCTTCTCAGGGAGCAGCGGGAGATTTAGGGTTTCCGAAATATTCATATTTTAGGATATCCTAAATCATCTGCGATGGCATCGGAACAGCTGGAAGAGTACCTGGAGAGCATTCTGGATATCGAGGAGAAAGAGGGAATCGCCAAGACCTCGGCGATAGCCAGGTGCATGAAAGTAGCACCGGCAAGTGTCACTGAAGCACTCCAGACCCTCTCGGACAAAGGGTTTGTACACTATGAGCCCTACAAAGGTGCATACCTGACCGATCAGGGCAGGGAGATGGCCCGCAAAGTGAAACGCCGCCACCGGCTCCTGGAAGTATTCTTAAGCGACGTACTCCACATCACCGGGGAAAACGTCCATGACGAAGCATGCAGGATGGAACATACACTGTCCGACGAGACGGAACGTGCCCTCTGTAAGATGCTCAATGCCCCCGCCCGTTGCCCGCACGGGAGCCTGATCGAAGCCTGCGACCGTGATGTGGAAAGCTGTTCAGCCTGCCTTAAGGAAAACCCTCTTGCCCCGACCTGCACGCGGGACGAGCACCTGGTACCGGTCACCTCCCTCCGGCCGGGACAGAAAGGTACCATTGCCTTCATCCGGGGCGACAGCAGCGTTGTGCAGCGTCTCACCGATCTTGGTCTTACCCTGAAAACAGATATTCTTCTCATCCGCAAGGCTCCCCTTCTCGGCCCGGTCGAGATTTCCGTGCGAAAGACCCGGCTTGCCATCGACCACGTGATCGCTGACCATATTTTTGTCACTGCATGCGCGGAGAAGAGCGGATGAGCGGGTGCAGGGATAAAGACCAATGCCCTCACCTTTCTGCCGCAGGAGTTGACAAACGCGAGTATGTTGTTGCCCTTGCAGGAAATGCCAATGTCGGCAAGAGTGCGACCTTTAACCAGCTGACCGGGGTTGAACAGGACATCGGGAACTGGCCCGGAAAGACCATTGAGCGGGCAGAGGGACTCCTCCAGTACAGGGGGCAGCGGATTCGGATAATCGATCTCCCCGGCATCTATTCCATCAACGCCCTCTCAACCGAGGAGCAGATCTCCCGCGAGTTCATCGCCCACGACCATCCGGATGTGGTTGTTAATATCGTTGACGCGTCAGCCCTTGAACGGAACCTTTTTTTCACACTCCAGCTTGCGGAACTTGATAGTCCCCTGATCCTTGCAGTGAACCAGATGGACCTTGCGGCACAGAAAGGGATCCATATCGATACCCAAAAACTTTCCGGACTGCTGGGAGTCCCGGTCATCCCGACCATTGCGATCCAGGGGAAAGGTATCATCGCACTATCGGACGCAATAGTCAGCGCTGTGCGGGATCGCCCGAAGCCCCACACCATACGGTACGGCAGGGAAGTGGAGGACCGGATCGAAAAGATCATGAAACTTCTGCCTTCAGGTGCGGGCGGTTACCCCCCGCGATGGAGTGCCATCAAGCTGCTGGAGGGGGATACAGATACCGTCTGGGAGGTAAAGAAGGAGGCACCGGATGTGATTGCCGCATCGCAGGTTTATGCCCGGGAACTGGAGAGAATCCATGGAGAACCGGCAGGAACCGTGATGAGCGGTGAGCGTTACCACGCCGCAGAGCGGATGGTTTCGGAAGTCATGGAGATCCATACCCACGGTGATCAGGAGGTCACACTTACGGAACGGATAGACCGGATCGCGCTCCACCCGGTGCTTGGGTATCTCCTTCTCATCCTGACAATAGGCGGTCTCCTGATCTGGACATTCATCATCGGTGCCTGGATGTCGGAGGTCATCACGACATTCCTCGCCGGGATCGCACCCATCCGGCCGCTGGTAAAAGGATCCGTCCCTGAAATCCTCTTTAACGGGGCGTGGACCGGCTTTGTCGCGTCCCTGACTCTCATCATCCCGTACATTATCCCTTTCTATCTCTTCCTTGCCCTGATCGAGGACACCGGGTTCCTCACCCGCTTCTCCATGATGCTGGACCGTGGCATGCACAGGATGGGGCTTCATGGGAAAGCGATCATCCCGCTCGTGCTTGGCTTCGGCTGCACGGTGCCTGCGTGTTTCTCGTGCCGGATCATCGAGTCGCCCAAGCAGAAGTTCCTTGCAGCATTTCTCGTCACGCTCGTCCCCTGTTCGGCACGGACGATCGTCATCCTCGGGGTGGTTGCGGTATTCGTGAATATCTGGTGGGCGCTGGCGCTCTATCTCTTTGATTTCATCCTGATCGTTCTTCTCGGCCGCATCGCGTTCCGGGTGTTACCCGGCGAGTCGGTTGGCATGATCATGGAGATGCCGGATTACCACATCCCCCATCTGCCCGGCGTCCTCGGCCAGACATGGCAGAGGACAAAGTCGCTCATCTGGATCGTGCTCCCTGCCTACATTGCCGGCAGTATCGTTATTACCGGTGCATATGCCATGGGGTTCCTCGAACCGATCAACACCCTTCTCTCGCCAGTCACCGTGCTCCTTTTAGGTCTCCCGCTCCTGACCGGTGTCGTCTTTGTCTTCGGGATCATCCGAAAAGAGATGACCCTCCTTGCCCTTGCCGCACTCTCCGGAACTACGGTCTTCTCCACGATCATGACCCCCGCACAGCTGATTGTCTTTGCGCTCGTGGCCATGCTCTATGTCCCCTGTATTTCCACCATCATGGTGCTTGTCCAGGAATTTGGCTGGCGGCGGGCGATGGGGATCACCTCCCTTGAAACCGCACTGGCGCTCGGTTTTGGGACCGTGGCAATCCGGCTCCTAGGGCTGATTTTGTGAACATTGCAGGGTATCATGCTACCTGTGACCGCCGTACCTGATCCATCGCATCCTCAATCCTCTTTAACTTAAAACACCATACATCCGGAAGAGATGATCTACTGGCTGTACGCCCGCCTGCTCAAACAACAGATCACGGAATTGCCGGGGCAGGTATGTTTCATGATCGATGCAAGGGACATGCTGGACGCTCCGGAACACCTCTACCGCGTCACGTCCTGGTGCAACGATATATCGGCTGAGGTAGCAAAGCGCGATACCGGAAAATCTTCGGGAATCCGGGGGCTCACGTTCCATATTTCCACACCCCCCCATGGCGAACCCGGCGAGTACCTGCCCGCCATCAGGAAAATTGGCACGATCTCACGGCTCATCCTCCATTATGGAGACCGCCAGGAAGTGACCGGGAAAGGTATGGACGTTGTGGTGGCTGTCGGAAAGAGCGGGAGGGAGGAGATAACCGAATGTATCCGGAGGATGGCACGGGACCGGGTCTCTCCGGAAACCGTGAACGAACAGCTCCTTGATTCTTACCTCACCTTCCGGTATGCACCGGATATCGTCGTCAAGAGCGGTGGCAATAACCTGACGGATTTTCTCATCTGGCAATCGGTCTATTCCGAGCTCTTCTTCTCTGATATAAACTGGAAACATTTTCGTTTTGTGGATTTTCTCCGGATCCTGCGGGATTACCAGTCCCGTATCCGTCGCTTCGGAAAATAAGGGATTATTTCAACCGGATACCGATCCAGGAGGGAATCCCGTTCACCTGCCTTTCTGCGAGAGCAAACTGGTTTTTCAATGCAATGGTGACAGACTTTCGTTCAGGTACCGGCGTGATCCCGTACTGGCGGCAGAATCTTGAAAACAGATCAAAGAGCAGGTCTTTACCCAGGGTGTCATCCGGGTCATCCGTGCGTAAAAATTTAGAGGAAAAAAATGCTTTCAGCGCATCGCCTTTGGATCTCTTCTTCGGTACTATACCCCGATCTTTTGCAACCGCCGCTCTTTTCGTGGCCGCAGTCGCAGCTGGCGCTTGATTTTCTTTTCTGGTGGCAGGTTGTGGAGCGGACACGGGATCCGGAGGTTCCGCAGGGGATTTTTTTACCGGCTGAACCTTGGTGCGTATGACTGTGGCCGGTGCCGCCGGGTCGTCCGCGTTGATCACCGGATGAAGTTTCTGGGCCGTGTTTTTTTTCACACCCCCTTGGGGGAAGGAACCGTTGCGGGCGACGATGACCGGTGGGGTAGCGGAACCTGCTTCATGCGGCTGTCTGCAGTAATCAATTCCCGTCAGGCCGGCAAGCGCCCGGTTGCATGCATCGCTGATGTCAATTCCCTGTCCGAGGGCCTGCCGGTAGATGTCTGCCTGCAGGACCACCGTTGTGTTGTGCCATGTGACTCCGCGCTCTTTTCCTGCCATTCCCTGTCATCTCCTGATCTGTCTTTTGGCAGAAATATACTCCGCGATCCGTTTCTTAACGGGCATTGTTTCCACCGTTTTTCGCTGCAACCCGCTGGTCGTAGATCCGGATTGCGCGCAAAAGGTCAATCTTCCGGAACAGCGGCCAGTAGGGAGCACAGAAATAGACTGCCGATTCATGCCCGCTTGCCAGCCATGGCAGGAAGTTGGAGGTTCGATAATCATTGCCGGTCCTGATGATCAGGTCCACCGGGGGAATGCCCTTTCCCCCGTGGAGGTGCTGTTCCACCATACCTACATCGATACTTTCGGGGTTCACGTTCTTCATTTGAACCTCGGCAAGGATCTCCCGGGCTGCCAGTACAATCTCATTTCTTCCTCCGTACGCAAGGGCGATATTCAGGCAGAAGTCCCCGTATTCCCGGGTTGAGGCCTCGGCAGCATCAATAACCTTTCGGAGGTCGTCCGGGAGGAGCGAACGGTCACCGACGATCTGCACGCGGATGCGGTACTCATGCACCCTCTTGTCCTGCATGACCTGGGATAATTTCTCCTTGAAGAGACCGAAGAGGTGGTCGACCTCATCTTTTTTCCGGGAGAAGTTTTCCGTGGAGAAGGTATACAGTGTGATATGGTGGATACCGAGTTCGTGAGCCCAGTCGAGTATCTCCTCGGTCTTATCTGCCCCGGCGCGATGACCGCTTGCGGTATCGATACCCCGTTTCTTTGCATAACGGCGATTCCCGTCCTGGATGATGGCAATGTGGTTAGGTACGCGGGGACATTGAAGGCGGATGTACCGCTCGTAGAGTGGTTCGATCAGGTTCCTGAAGCTCACAGGGGTGTCATCTCCACCATCATACCGCCATTGGGGTACCGCTCAATAACATATTTCTTTCCTTTCAGCTCGTCTGCATGTTTCTCCAAAAGCCACCATGCCGTCTCGATTTTGTCCGGAAGGACGGTATAACTATCTGGTTCAAATCTCTCCGCAAAGAACGCTGCTGCCGCAGAGGCATTGCCGGATTCAGGTTCGTAGATCCCGTAGACAATCGTGCCGTCATCGGTGATCTCGTCAAAGGGGCGGGCGGTGTTGTGCGCAATCCGCTTCAGGCGTTCCCGCAGCTGCACCGAGTCCTTGAAGGCAGAAGAGCACCAGTGCACCTTCTCGTACCTGCAGAGTTTCTCTGCCCAGCCCTTTGCCCCCTCGATAGCGTTGTGCACCTCGTCTGCGAGTTCAAAGCCCCGCTCCCGCATCTGGTCCGCGTTGCTCTCTCCCCATTCCAGCTCGTTGATGTTGAGGAAGTCAAGATATGGCAGGGCCGGGACCAGGTATTCGAGCCCGGGCAGTGCCGGCACCTCGATACCGATATCGAATCCCCTTGCCTTTGCCTGCTTTGCTGACCGCAGGAACTGCGAATCGAGGATGGTCTCCCAGCATTCGCGGGGGGGATGAAGCCGGATCTCGTCAACGAGCCCCTGCATCTCTGCCAGCTCTTCATCTTCAGGAGCCTTTGCGGTGTACAAGTGGATCTGGTGGCCCGGGCCGAAATGTGTCTTGAGCAGCCGGCAGTATTCAGTTACCTTTTCAAGGCAGAGGAGCGGTTCGCCCCCGGTAATCCCGGTTCCAAGAGCGCTCATATTCTCAGCCTCCTGAATAATCTGGGCAGGGATGTCCACCGCCTGTTCATTGGCAAAGACCGTGTCCGTACCTTTCCGCTCGCGGGAGAGCGGGCAGTACCAGCAGGAGCGGTGGCAGCGTCCCGTAACAAACAGCACCATCTTAGCACCCTGGTTGCAGAGAACACAGCCTTTGGCAAGTGACATGGTTTTCCCTTCGAGAGGTTGTGGAGAGGATTCGGAATGTATCATTCATTTTCGTGAGATGAGCACAAAAACACTTCTGACCACCCGGATGAAATTATTGCAAGCCCAATGGTATACCTTAACCAGCTATTGGTTCTGTAGAAAATCTTTTTCAGGCTATAGGATCTCCCCCCTTGCGCCATCCCTGCCCTCTTGGGGGGCGGGGGCGCATTGCGATACTCTCACATTACCTGTACAGGAAAATCCGACACTATTTCATACAGGTAATACGGCACTATCCTCTTGGGGGGATGCCCCAGTGGCGGGGGCGAAGCCCCCGAGAGCGTTAACATTTTTAAATGATTTCTACAAAGCCCAGCTAACCTGCACCTACACGGAAAATAAATGTCCGAAATTGTGAATCCGGACTGGCTGTGTGCCATACTGACTGACTGGTATCTCATGCTATCATGAGAATTTTTGCGCTCCGTGCCAGGCACGGGTGGGTTTTCTCATATCCTGTCAGGGATACCGGGAAGACCGATCTTTGAATTCCTGTTCACCAGGAGGTTGAACGCATCGTGTCTGGTATTGTACCTCACAAGGACATCCCGCAGTTCAAGGACAGACCCATACGGTGCCGTGATGAGGATCCGGTTTTCCGTGGTGACATGGTAGGCGGGAATAACAGCAAAGACGGGTTTTTCTGCAGAACCATCGCAGATCCTGAAAACCACGGTCTTTCCATCGCCAAGGTTTTCAGACATCTTGGCCGCGATAATATCAACGCGCGTGTCCAGATACCGGTGAACCTGGGAGAGTCGGAGGGTACGGGAACCTGGCGGGACGCGGAATGGTTCTTTTATCCGCCCGTCTTTCCGTATAACCGTATAACTGTACTTGATATCGGTATTCACGTACCGGTATGGTTCGCTGCAGGCAGCGAGGTTCTCCATGATCCTGGTAGGGCGGATGTTCTGTTCAGTGACAAAACTCCAGCACCGGTCCGGCGTGCAGTTTGTTCCATGGACAAACGAGCAGGGACTGTGGATCGTGAGCCCCCGTTTCCTGAGGGCAAGCGACAGCCGCCGGAGCTGCGTGGACGTCACTTCCTCTGCAGGTTCAACAATGAGGATGGTTCCCTCGGGGTGGAGACGGTCCGCGTATTTCATCACGAGGTCAGCCCTCCGGTTTATGTCTCCTTCACACAACTCGTTGAGGATATTCGAGAATATGATCAGGTCCAGAGCGCGGGGGACTTTTGCCGGGTCAAAGACCGTGATATCCGCCTTCACCGGTGACTTTATGGAGACCCCGCCGCCCTTGGGAACGAACCGGTCCCTCAGGTACCGGAACGCCTCAATATGTTCCTCCGATCGTTCGACTGAATAGACATCGGCCTTTGCACCATCGAGACGGGACCAGAAATCTGCGATGGCAAACGGCACAACGCCCGGCCCGGTTCCGGCATCGAGTATGGCCATGCTCTTTTTTAACAAGCCTTCGCGGGCAAGCATGGCAAGCAGGTGCTCGGTCTGCATGAAGTACACGGGAAAATGGTACGTGAGATAGCCCAGCACGCTGTAAGCCTTCGTGTACTGCAGCGACCGCTGCTGGACCGGTTTCCAGTAATCGTCCTTCTGGCCAATGATGGCTTTTCTTATACGTTCGAGAATGACCGGGTCATTCCAGGGCCTCCCAACTTTATGGGTGATGTACTGTTCAATTGCCTGTCCAAGGGCAGGGGGAAGGTTCCCTGACGTAAAAAAGTCAGCGAGCCGCTTCTCTTCATCCGGAGTGAGCAGGTACGCATGCGGGACAGGTTCTGCTGGCATTTGCTGGGGGTACGTTTGTACCGGCTCATAATACGTGTATGGGTCTTGTGGACTATTTCTGTTCCCGGAAGAGCCTCTCCCTGTATTCACATGCTTTTAGGGAACTGTGGCTGGTGCCGGAACTGTTCTGTGCATTGCGGGAATGCGGGGTAATCTGTACTGAAGACAACCTCTTTTTTCCCCGATGGTCGATCCCTCTGCGCCAATCCTGTCTCCATCGGGAACGGGGGCGCATTACGAGAGGACTTTCTTTTTCTCATACGGGAAATCACAAAAATCCTTCTGAGTGATTATCACACGGCAGGAGATGCGCCAGTGGCGGGGGCAGAGCGTGATTGGAGCCCCCGGTGCATCTGCCCGATGATATCTAAAGAGCTGATTAATGCTTGAAAGGAACTACAGGTGGGTGATGCCCAGGCGTTGAGCAAATCATTGGATCAGCGAGGATTGAGAGAGGAAGAAGAACCCATCGCGATTCTAAAGACCACAGACTTGTCGGAGTTACCAGCCAGGAAAAAATCACTTACTAAAAAGAATCCTCTATCATGAGGGGATACGGGCATTTCCGGGCCGTTTTGTTGTGCGGTTCCGGCAAACCGGGAAATACCCGCAACGATCTGCTGGTCATTTTTATTAATACAGGAGATAGATATTTAGGTGGTTTATGAGGCGGCATTTGTGAAAGACGATTCAGATGATTTTAATGAACCCTATCTTCCGGCACGGTACAGGGAAGTTGTGCGGAAAAAGAAGCAGCACCGCCTTCTAAAAAAGATCGCACTGATCGCTGTTGGTTTTTTTATTCTCGCAGCGGGGATTGTCTTTATCAGCGGGATACTATCGGGAACCCCGCAACCGGCTCAGATACCTGTACCGGCACCTACACCCAATATGATGCCCATGCAGACCCTGATTCCAACAGCTGTCACCTCCCTTCCGACGGCCACGTCCGGCAGGACAACTGTTCCTGTGACCGCGTCCTTCACGATACCGGCAACTGCGATCCCGGTGAATCCAACAGAACCTCCACAACCCGTCCTGACCGCCCGGGCAGGTACCTATGTCACGCCGACAGAAGACACAACCCCGACGATCACCGAGCAACGGGCAAAGGAAATTGCCCTTGCTGCATTTCCCAGCCTCCCTGCCGGGGATATGAAGGTCGATCTATCAACCAGCGCTGAATTCGGGCGGGTCTGGAAGTATACCCTGCGTGCCGATACTACAACAGAAGCATACGGCCTTCTGGATGCAGAGACGGGCATGATCGCCACCTTCAACCGCACGATCCATCCCGGAGCCCGGCCGCAGAACCCGGTGCTGACCCTTGGCAATGCCCGCCAGATCGCCGACGCCACGATCAATAGCCGGAATACCGGCATTCTCTCAATCAACATGAGCGAAAGCCGCTACATCCCGCTGGTCACCCCGAACGGGAATGTGGCCGGGAGTTATCGCTTCATCTACAACCGCATCATACAGGACTATCCCTGTGATGCTGACGGTTTCATCGTGTCAGTCGACGCGATCAGCGGTGCGATAACAGAGTACGTACAGCGCTGGCAGACCCCCGACAATGCCTTCATGATCGCCGAAGATGTCGTGGTGCCGAGGTACGATGCAACCTTCAAGGTCCAGAACAGAGCAAAGTCCATCTACCCGTCATCGGTCCCCGGGCTCCGCATTATCTCTGCTGACATTCGCTGGAAAGACCGTCATGACCCCGCAACCATTCCGCGTCCGTCCACCATCCCGCTGGCATGGAAAATTGTGTTCGACGACGATATCATCCGGGCAAAAACGGTCCCAACCCCGGCCGTCGGCTGGGTGGACGTCCAGACCGGCGAGCTGCTGGAGATGACGTACCAGCACTGAGCCGTCTCTCTTTCTATCATCCCCCTATTTCCGGGAACGGAGGGGGGCGGGTGGTGTACTTCAGGTTCTGCCGCAGATCGACAGGTACCGGGAATTATCGCCCGAAAAATCCGGTTTTTTTGAAAACGGAAGGGCCGGATAAAAAATTGAATGTACCCTCCCGACCCCCTTCACCCCTTTCGGTTTTTATAAATTTTTTCCTGTAGAAACCTTTTTTTTTTTAAGATGATCGCCCCCTTGCGCCAGCCCAGCCCCCGTCGGGGGCGGGGGCGCTTGCGATACCTCGATATTACCCAATAAAACCAACACTTTTTTGTACAGGTAATACGGCACTATCCTAATCGGGGATGCCCCAGTGGCGGGGGCGAAGCCCCCGAGTGCGTCAAGATTTTTATATGATTTCTCCAGTGCCGATTTTTTTCATATTTTTACGACAGAAAAGGATGCCGGCACAATGAAAAGGGGCCGGGTGAGAGCGCATGGGTACAAAACAATTCCCCCATATGCCATGGGGGGGTATGCAATGCTCCGCACTAAAGCACCACACCCGGTTCAGAGCAGAACAAACCCGAGGAGGAACGATGCCATGTTCATCACAAACGAGCAGACCACGGCAACGACAGGCCTGAGCCCGAGCAGGCGGTTGAGGATGAATGCCTCGACAAGAAATACCAGAGTCTCGCCGATCCGGACATAATATGCCGCGTCAACGTACGGTGGCAGGATGAACCAGAGATAGGGGAGCGTGAGGGCGGTGCAGAGTGCCCCGGTCCCGATGATCTTCGTTAATGGTAAGGTCTTGTCCCGGAAGACGACCCGGATAAGCGCAATGAGTATCGGGATCTCGATAGTCCATGTTGTGACGAGGGCAAGGAGGAACCGGGTCTCGTAGAGCATCACTCGCACCTCCCGCCAAGGAACCGCAGGATAGTGCAGTAGAGAGCTTCAACGGGATTTATGTGGCGAGCGGTTGCAATGGCTGGTTCACCAAACGTGTATACCGCAGCATCTGATGAGGTAGAGCTGTATCGGGTAAGGCCGGGGGATTCCATGGGAGTCTGGTTATCCAAGGGTATATCGCTCCGTTTCTCGCAATAGACTGCCGGATTCTTTAGAATGAGGGCTGTATTATTAACCGGACGGCTGTAGTTTTTGTAACAAAGCGGTTTTTCGGATTCAACTCTCATCGTGCATTGATCATATTCTGGCGTTCTGTTGACTCTGACTCCGTTGAGAATTTGTAATTGCCACGGTTTTTCACCTTCTTTGACAGGTTTCAGGAATTTTTCACAACGGTCTTTAAGATCCGACCGATATTTATTGTAACAATAGCGATCGTCTTCGAACGTGAGCGCATAATATTGGATAGTCCCGTTGAATTTCCAACGGGGAAGTTGAAAGCATGTCGGCTCCGGTGTTACGGTAAAATTCCTTATGAAGAATTTTTTTCTTTTGTATATACCATCCAAATCACAGGAAGATATAATCATACCCCATGTAGGATTATGAGAAGTATCTTCCCGGTAACAGGTATTTGGATCACATGAAAGGGAATATGAATATACCAGCTCAGGACTTGTAGTGCTCCTGTTTTCTGGCAGGCCCATCGCTTTGAGACGGTATTTATTATATGACCCATAACATTTCACAGATAACGTGATCGAATCGTCAATTGGTCGGTTATTCTGATATATCGAATAATTGACAAGGGTTGTTTCAATCGGGTTGGCCTGAACGATAGTACCAAGTACCATTATTCCAACCAGGCTGCAGAAAAAAACAGAGAACATTTTCCTCATCACTCGCACCTTCCGCCAAGGAACCGCAGGATGCTGCAGTACAGGGATTCTACGGGACTTTTCACTTCGGAAGAATTCTTTGGTTGTGATTCAACAGTGTACTGAAGTGTTGATTCTTCTGGAGGGATTGTCCAGTTGATATTACACATTTGCACGCCCTCGTCAATCTCATACAAATTTTTACGCCATTCCTCTTCTGGAAGTACGATTGTCTCATTGACCTTTACCAGATACCTCCAACAGGGATCAATCGACCGTGGGAGTGGGGAAGTATTCACCTTGCATGAAGGTATCATTTTCAAGGGGATACCATCAACAATCCATCCCGGACAATTCTGATCAACGCGGGGATCACAGGTATCCAGATAATGCCGGTAACTCGTTGAATCAAGGTCGGTATTTTGTATTTGAATGTTGGAAGATGACAGGATTTTCACCGGGGGTGTACAGTTAAATAATTCCATGCATTGCCAATCCTGTTTTGGATCGCATGTCTGGAAAGAGATGTGGGGGGCAGGATAACTGGCAGATATATCAACACCATGGCGTTCGCATGCAGCTGCTTCGGGAGTCCAAAGATAGGGTTCGGTTGAATTCCAGGGGTCACGGGGGTAAAACAGTATTGTTGGCACCTCCTTACAAGATGTATAAGGAGAAATATTCATTATGGTAAAGTTCCTGCCGAGAGTTTCTCCCGATAGCTCGCAATGGTCATAACGATATTGCCAATAATGGGTATCCGGCTGCCAGACAGCACACCCATATTCAGAACATGTCGCAGAATATTGGTATATTACAGAAATGTTCGAGTCAACAGGAAGTGCCGGATTGAAATGTGTTCCGTAACATTTGAACGTGTAAATCACCCGGTCATTATAGGGTGCCCCATCTTTCTGAAAAAAAACGTGCGTCTTGACCGGATGTACCATATCCGCCTGAACCGGATAGAAAAGGAAAATCACCAGAACAAGGAAAAAACCTTCCCGGCATGCCTCTACTTGCATACCAAGAGTAAAATTTAATGCAATATATACGTATTTATTTAAATTTCAAAGAAAAAGGTAAAAAATCTCAGCACCGGTCGCACACGTACCCGACCGTAAGTGCCGTATGGCGCATGTCGCCCGAGATCTGCTTCCTGCCGCCGATAACAAACCACTTCCCGCATTTCGTGCAACGCCGGGGCCGGATTTTGTCGTGCCACAGCATCGGGATCTCAAGGGTGAAGCCGGTTTTGGTCCACTCCTCGGGAGGCTTCTCCGCATTCTGCTCGTACGTTGCAACGAACTCCATGATCTGGTGTGGAGGGACGCCCAGGTCAACAAATTTCTTGAAGACAAAGTAGTTGAAGATCAGCCACGAGAGGTCAGAGCGATCGAGGATACCTTCGTACTCCCCGAACGACTCGTCGAACTCTTCGAGTGAGCAACCGCAGAGCGGGCATTTGCCCCCGACCAGCTCGTCGAGAAAGACCTCTTCCTGGCACCCCGGACATGTCGTGTGAGGGGACTGCATGCGTGATGTCATTATAGCTCGGGTTTTGTTGTAATATCGGGTATTCAATCCGCGAACGGTAAAACGGTTTGTGGTCTGGGATTGTGAGTTGTTCCAAGTATTGATCGGGTAGGCTGATAAGCATATCATTTCCCGCATGTTTCCCCGATAAAAGGATTGTGTCAGGAAAAAAAACTATTCAGCAGGTTCAGCGGGTTCCATGACGAGCGACCCGAAGATCACTTTCTCGAGCACCTGCGCAACGTACTTGATATGCATTGCTTTCTCGAGATCCTCGTTGCGGTGGATATCGGCCCAGAGCTGGAGTCGCATAAGGGAGAACCGGAAGCGGTCGAGGGTATCGTCGTCAAGTTTCATGGCCTCCCGGTAGATTGGTTCGAGCATGTCGGGGAAGGCAAGCGGATTCTCCAGTGCAGCGATGACATCCTTGTAGAGGGGAATAGACTGTTCCTTTCCGGTGAGAATCCGCGCATAGTCCATTTTTTATCCCTCGGTTACGCTGATGAGCTCTTCCATGACCCTGTCAACACTCTTCCACGTCGGGCTGTCACCGCGGCGGATGATGAACGGGCGGCCTTCGTCACCTGCTTTGCGCATTTCGATATCGAGAGGAATGGAGCCGAGGAACGGGACATTCAGTTCCTCCGCGATCTTTTTGCCGCCACCCTTGCCGAAGATGTCGATCTCCCCGCCGCAATGGGGGCAGACCATACCGCTCATGTTCTCGATAACCCCGATGACAGGAAGGCCGAGTTTTTCGATGAACTTTGCCGATTTTCTTGCATCCAGCGTTGCAACGTCCTGCGGGGTCGTCACGATGACCGCACCGCGGACATTGGGAGCAAGCTGGGCGATCGTGAGCGCCTCGTCCCCGGTACCGGGGGGGAGGTCCACGACAAGGTAATCGAGAGGACCCCAGTTTACCTCCCCGAGGAACTGCTGGATAGCCGCCATCTTCATTGGCCCGCGCCAGATGATCGGCGTGCTTGTGTCGGGGAGCAGGAAAGCCATGGAGATGACCGAGAGGTTGCCGGTGATGTGGACGGGCTCGATGTGGTCGCCCATCACCGCGAGCTTATGGTCCTCGATCCCGAGCATTTTGGGGACATTGGGGCCGTGCATGTCGAGGTCGAGAAGTCCCACCTTTTTCCCGTGGGCTGAAAGCGCATAGGCAAGGTTGACGGATACCGTGGATTTTCCCACCCCGCCTTTTCCGGAGAGGACCATGATGACATGCTTCACATCGATAACTGCTTTCGGTGGCAGGCCAGCCTGCCCCTTCTTCGCTGATGAACAGGTAGATGCCGTTTTACAGCTGGAGCACTCACTGCTGCACTCCTCATCTGCGTGGTTCTTTTGTGTGTCTTTCTTAGCCATGAGATACCTCGAAAGGAAAAATCCGCTTTGTACTCCTCTAAGGTATGCTCGTTAGACAATAAAGATACGGGAACCGGCACCAGGACCAGAAGGGAACGATACGAGGCAGACTGCTTTGGGCCCGGGAAAGAATAAAAGACAGGTACGCGGGTAAATGGCAAAGACATCCTTTTTATTGCCCGAAAGCCCCATGGAGGTAATCATGAAACCGATCGTCGTCTCGCTGGATTTCCTTGAATTTCCCCCAACGCATACCTGCGACGGGGAGAACCTTTCACCTGCCATCCGGCTGAAGGGACTGGCCGCCGAATCAGTTGCCGTCATGGTCTTCAACCCGTTCGAGAAGTCCTGCTGTTCGTTCACACCCTGGATCTGCTGGAATCTCCCGCCGCTGACGGTAATTCCCCCGGGAATCCCCCGTGAGGGTGTCACCACCCTGCCTGTTACCGCAGTGCAGGGAGTGACAGACTATGGGACAATCGGGTATACCGGTCCCTGTCCCCCTCCGGGCAGTATGATCCGCTACCAGTTCAGGGTGTACGGGCTTGATACCCTGCTCGACCTGCCGGCAGGTTCCGACAAACACGCCCTGATCTCGGCCATGAAAGGACACGTGCTTCAGTATGGCGAAACGGTTGCCCTCTGTTCGCGGTAGATCAGCCCGAACTCCCCCGTTCCCCAAATTTATGAATCCCTGCCCATTACCCCTTATGGAAGAGAAAGCTCACCAGGCTTCCTGACGATCAGCCGTTCCTTCCCCCAATTTTCCCCCGGGCATACCTGCGACAATGGGAACACCTCCTTGCAGATGATCATCGGCCGCCCCGAAGTCACCTCCCCTGCCCTCAAGGTAATTCCCCCTCCGCGTGCTGTGCGT
>ERZ795055.662-NODE-662-length-31456-cov-5.632655_pt1 | contig 31456 bp, 23 predicted proteins | sample MGYA00375139_ERZ795055 | MGnify/ENA primary metagenome ERZ795055 (study PRJEB30184, sample SAMN05720283) | anaerobic digester metagenome | isolation source: active sludge of municipal wastewater-treating anaerobic digesters | place: USA | collected 2015-01-23 ... | reverse complement strand
CAGAGCGTCATGGCGGCCATAGAAGCGTGCGTGACGCGTTGCGGCCTGGCGCCCGAAGAATCGCTCACAGTCGAGCAGGCGCTCCGGATGTACACATCGGACGCTGCATTCGCCCTTTTCGACGAAAAAAACCGTGGGAGCATCACTCCCGGCAAGGCAGCGGATTTCGTCGCGCTCGGGGCCGACCCGCTGAGGGTTCCGGCGCGCGAGCTGCATTCGGTCCCGGTGCTGATGACGGTCGTCGGAGGAACGGATTACCGGCACAATCAGGCAGTGTAGCGACCTGAAAAATATCCAAGAACACTCCTTTTACTTCATTTAACTCCTTTTAGCAGCAGCACTTTCCAGCGGACCATGAGAAGGCCGCCATTTTTAATGTGCAATTTCTGGGTTTCCATGAAGTGATTAGCGCAAAACCATTGCCTCTTGTATATTTTTAAACAAACCATCCGGATGGTCTTTAATGATTCTCACGTCATGAGAGCCGAAAATCACTCCGGATAAAAATTTTCGTTTCATTTCGATACAGCACAGGGGAGGATATCATGAAAGCGACATTACGGGGCATCATCGAATGGCGTAATATTCTTATTTCATCGGTGTTTATTTTTCTAATTACCTTAACCTCATGCGATGACATACAGGCAACATCTCCAGTCGCCGATGACGAGAATGCAACAAGCGGCAGCGTTGCAACCAGGATAAATGAAACCGTTTCAGGTAGCAGCGGGAGCACTCAGGCGATTTATTCGGCGACAACCGAAGACAATATCCAGGTGAAATTACTCCGCTACCGGCCTTCGTCTGATGTGAACTTCAATGAGGGCCGCCAGCCCGTTCTCATGCTTGGCGGGATAATGATGAACACCGACGAATACCTGCCGCATACAACCGAGCTCATGAAAGAAAAATATGCGAAGATGACCCTCCCCGATGATATTGCCGACTGGGCCAAAGACGATGAATTCATCGAAAACGACCATATGCTGTACTACAACCTTGGCTATTATCTCTGGAAACAGGGATTCGATCCCTGGTTCGGCAATTACAGAGGCACCGGAAGGGGCGACCTGAAAAGCGACAGCCCCACGAACGTATCGACCCTTGACGTTCCCGGCTGCCTGGATCTGCCGGCGATGGTGAAAAAAATCACCGAGATTACGGGCCAGAAACCGGTCATTGGCGGCCACAGCACAGGCGGTCTCGTATGCTTTACGTACCTCGAAGGCGCGTATCTGGATGCTGCTGAGGTGATAAAGGGAAGGACCGCAAAAACCAAATACCTGCCCCATGTCAAAGTCAGCGACGACCTCGCAAAAGAGAGAAACAACAGCGTCAAAGGCTTCATCGCACTCGACCCGGCTGTAGCGCCCTACCTCCCCTCCGACCTTGACAATCCCCTGATATGGTCAGTAGTCGGCATGCCGATCGCTCTTCCCCTGGATACCATGATGGAATCAATGCTGGTGAAGTCAGGAAGCGACGATATGACCATGAGCTACATGATGAATAATCTTTTCGACGGACTTTCAGATCTCGGCATCAAGTATTCTGATTCCATCTGGGAGTATTTTGACTTTTTCAGAACTTCACTGGTTGATGACTATGTCATTGATTATTTCGTAAGATATGCGACCGCAAACTGCTACATCAGAATGCTCGGCCAGTTCGCCGACTGGGGAGTTTTCGTGCACATGAGGGAAGGATACAAGAACGGCCCGGAAAACGCCAAAAAACTGACTCCTAAGGCGAGAGCGGACGGCGACGGCTATCTGTATTACGAAGACCACATGATCAATATCACGGCGCCAATTCTGTGCCTCGGTTCCGAAAGCGACGGCATGCAGATAACCGATCGCATAAAAGACCTCATGATGGACGTAAAGACCCCGCACAAACTGGATATTATTGAAGATATTCCCAATTCAGGACATGCCGATCTGCCAATAGGGTATACTGCGCCGACCATGGTGTTTCCCGTGGTCAGCGACTGGCTGGATAGTTTGTAAATACGGCTACTGTTGCCGTTATGAGCAGAGCAGATGGATAGTTTTTCATGTTGTAATAATATCGGAGGCAGGTCATGACAGGTAATATCAGGTTGTTCGTCTTTATATTCTTGATTTTTTCCTTCCTGGGATTCACTATCGGATGCGACGACCAGGACGGCGTCCTCGGTACGGTCGAACGAGAAACTTCGCATGGGACCATTATCGGTCAGGAGTACTCCCAGAACGGCCGGGAAAGCGTACGCTATCTCGGCATTCCCTACGCCAAGGCCCCGGTTGGAGGCCTCAGGTTCAGGCCGCCGCAGGACCCGGACGATTTTGAAAACGGCCGCTTAGAGGCATTCTCATACGGTTCCGAATGTCCGCAACTGTCGCTCACCGGTAAATTCACCGGAAACGAAGACTGTCTATTTTTGAATGTCTGGACCCCTGTTGACGCCGAGCCGGGCGACGATTACCCGGTAATGGTCTTTGTTCACGGCGGAGGCAACAACATGGGAAGCGCGGCCCAGACGGTCAGGGAATTTCTCGGCATGGCAAAATCGGCCATGGGTTCGGATTTAACCACTTACATCGACAAGATCACCGCAAGCCTGTTCGATACCCCCGTGTACCAGGGTCATTATTTCGCCGATGATCACGATGTAATCCTCGTGACCATAAATTATCGCCTTGGCCCCCTGGGCCACCTGGCCCATCCGAGCGTCGGGAAAGGCAGCGGCAATTTCACCTACCTTGACATCGTGAAAGCCCTCGAATGGGTGAACAAAAACATCGGGGATTTCGGCGGCGACAGCGGCAACGTGACGCTTTTCGGGGAATCGGCCGGGTCGTGGAACACCTGCGGAATCATGAATATGCCCGCGGCAAAAGGCCTGTTTCACAAGGCCATCATGGAGAGCCAGTCATGCCTGTCGAGAACTTTGAAACAGGCGGAAATATACGGACGATATTACGTAAAGAATGCCGGATGCGGCGATTCAGACGATGTCGCGAAGTGCCTGCGCGAGGCGGATGTAAAATCCTTTTTCAAGGAGAACATCTGGATAAAACCCGCCGGCAGCATGCCGTTCATCCCGACCGTCGATGGGGACATCGTTCCCAAGCATTTTTCGGAAGCGATAACCACGGATGAATTCAATCATGTTCCAACCATCGTCGGCAACAACGAGAACGAGCTCGCCTTGAACATCGCTACCGACATCGGATTCAACTGCCCCCTCGAGGCCGAGCTTGAAATATTCGGCAAATACCTCAGGGCCCCCATGTACCAGTACAGATTCAACCATCACCCGGTGGCATACTGGATGCCGGTGATCCATGCATTCGAGCTGCCCTACGTGTTCGGAACCGCGGCGGAAATGTTCAATTACGCGGGGAGAGAAACCGCTGTCGCGGACATCGTCAACGCCTACTGGGCCGGATTCGCCTGGACCGGGAACCCGAACAGCAGCGGCCGGCAGTTCTGGCCGGTATACGATAATGAAAACCGCAGGTATCTCAGGCTGAATGGATCGCCCGCCGAGGATTCGGGTTCCATCATATTCCAGGATTCAAACTGTCTCCTGTCCGGGAATCTTCTCAACGCGATAATGGGCTACCAGATAGTGTTCTGGTGAGGATTGGGAAAAACCTTGATCCGGATATAAATTATTAATTCCGGCTCAACATCATGTTCAGTTCCTCGGCAGTCACTACAAGCCCGTTTGCAGTGCCGGAAAGCTCCTCCGAACCGGCGGCCAGACGCTGCGTTGACTCATTGATCGTCGAAAGCGAAAGATTGATTTCATTAATGGCGATTTTCAGCTCCTCCATGGAACTCTTCAACTCATTCGATCCGCCGAGGATATGTTCGGCGTTTTTCTGCATCTGAGAGTTTAATTCCAGGTCCCGCAAGGATAGACTGCTTACCTCTCCGATGAGAACGATAAAGCGCTCCACGATATCGGCGATGCCTTTTGACGTGCCTGCCACGTTCGCAAGTGCGTCGCTGGTAGCCTTGAGCTCACCGTTGGTATCACCGACAAGCCTGGTGATCTCCTTGGCGTTCACCTGGGTCTTATCTGCGAGCTTTCCGATTTCCTCAGCGACAACCGCAAAACCCCGTCCGTACTCACCGGCCCGCGCGGCTTCTATCGATGCGTTGAGCGAAAGAAGATTTATCTGGTCGGAAATATCATTGATGAGGCTCGTTGCCTCGAATACCTTGTTGCTGGAGATTATTGCATTACCCATCGAATTCCGGCACCTTTCGACGTCGCTGGCGGAATTTCCCATGCGCTCTCTGATTACATCCTTGACCCCCATTGCCTCTGCGACTTTTTTTGCGCCATCGCTGATCAGACCGAACATGACTTTGAGGTTTTCAATAAATTCCCGCGTCCGGTTCTCCTGCTGCAAGGACATAGCGGATGAAGCCTCCGCACTGGCGGCGATCTCCTCAACGGATGAAGTGATTTCCTCGATGCTCGCAGCCTGTGACTGCCCATATTCGCTCGAAGCAGCCGCCCCGCTGAGAATGTCCTGCGAAATAAACTTCAGCTGAGAGGAAACGTTTGATGCCGTGCTCATCATGGTGTCTATTTTATCGAACTGCTCCCGTATTTCAACGCTGTTCGTTTCAATAACCTTGATATTCGCTTTGACGATCGACAGCAGAATAAAGCAGAGAATGCACATGAAAAACGACACAAATAAAAAATTGATGTTTGTTACCCATAATTCTTTCGTCGGGATAAGCCCCCCGGAAGTGAGCACGATAAACCATCCTGCAGCGACGACAACGAAAGTGCTGATCATCAGGGTGAGTTTATTGCCCAACAGGGTTGAAGCAACGATAAAAACCAGAAAAAAATAAAGAAAAATGTATTTCCCAGCCTGCGTCTGGATTATATACCCCTGTGTCACTGCAACGGCGAAAGCGATACCCAGACCGGTGTTTGACGCCAGGATATACAGTCCTTTTTTCAATATAAACAGACAGCAAAACAGACCAACACATGCTAACATCACCGTAATGTTGTGAAAAAACGAGATTGCCTCCGGTCTCAGGATATTCGCAAAGGTGGTTGATACGGCAAATAAAAAAATCCCCGAGATGAAAAGCCACATTAAAACTTTTGCTTTCTGCCGGGTCAAGAAGGAGCTTTCAGAATACTCGTCAAGAAAAAGATTGTTCAAGGTACTGAACAAATGCATTGGGAACCTGCCTTTATTGATATCTGGATTTGAATATTTCCTTAACCGAAAACCGTATAGGTTGATAGAAATCGACCAATCAAATTTTCCGCGGCTTGTTTTCGATGGCAATAAATTGGAATGCCCGGCAAGAATGGTTTCATGATTTTTCACTCTTTAAACATGATATGCTTGTACAAAAAACGCGCCATTGCCTGCCAGAGTGTGGGCGACAGGCGCTTGATGAAATAGACCGGCCACATCTGGAAACCGGGGGAAACCTTGAAGCCAGTGTCCCGGCGCAGCGCGCCGATACCCTGCTTCGCCACATGCGACGGCCTCCCGCCGAATTTTGAATAGAACCGCTCGACCGCGGACTGCGCGGTATTTCCCTTATCATCTTTATACAGTATCTTCCCGTCCTTTATGATATTGGTGTTGACGATTCCCGGGCAGAGCGAGCTCACCCTGATATTATACTTGTACAGTTCACCCCGTAGCGATTCAGCCAGCCCCATCATGGCGAACTTGCTGGTGCAGTACGGCGCCATGCCCGGTATGCCGATGATCCCGGCGCCGCTGGCGGTGATCAGAATCCTTCCGCTTTTCCGCTCGATCATCGACGGGACGAAAAGCTGGACCATATAGATCGCGCCCCAGAGGTTTATCCCCATGATCCACTCCCAGTCCCTGATCTCGAGCTCCTGCAGTCTGCCTCCGGCGCCGACACCGGCGTTGCAGCACAGTATATCGACCCGCTTCCATTTCGCGAAAAATTCGCGTGCGAATTTCTGCACATCCTCCAGCTTTGAATGATCGACCCGGTACCCGCCCGCTTCGGCGCCGTTCTCCCTCAGCTCAGCCAGCACCGCGTCGATCCTTTTCTGATCGATATCGGTTATGACGACCCGCGCGCCCTTCTTCGCGAGCTGCAGCGCGAGCTCGCGCCCGATGCCTGAACCGGCCCCGGTAACGATACTGACGGCGTTTTTAAACATTCCCATGGCGGCCTCCTTCATGGCTCACGGCTTTATAAAGTCATATCGAAAAGAACGCCGCAGGGCGATTCCAGGGCGTCTCTGATCATTCGCCCGTTCATCTCTCTGTCCGGATCGGTTATTATCCGGCCCTCAAGCCCGAAGCTCTTCGCAAAGCGTGCGAAATCGACTTCCTCGCGCGGTTTCCTGTCTTTGTCCTGGAAGAGGAAAATAACAAGCGGGAGATTATACCGTATCATCGTCTGAATCTCACGCGAATGGCGCTTGAATGAATCGGCATCGCTGAACAGGATCACTTTCCGGTTTTTAAAAGCGCATTTCATGCCCAGGGAAAGAGGGAATCCTGCGCCGGCGCTGTAGCCGTCATCGAGCATGACCGTGTTATGCAGTCCTTCCCTTTTCAGGCGGAGCATGGCTGACCCGCAGACCATGCTCCCTTCGCAAACGATAAGCGTGTCGGGTCCGGCAATGGAATTGATTGTATCAAAGACCTTACTCAGGCGTTTTATCCGCTGCGCCGGGCCGATGCCCCTGAGAAAACCCTTTTCGGCGAATTCCCCCGCCTTCATGAGCGATGAAAGCCATTCCCTGTCGACGCGGGTTTTTCCCTCCCGGGATTTTACTGAAGCTGCAAGCTCCTCCAGGACCGGAATTACGGATCCGGTGATCCCGGCCGTAACCGGCACCAGCGAGCCCACTGCAGAGGCAAGCTCCGCCGTCTGCACAACGAGCACACTGCCGTTTCGGGCCACAATTTCGCGGGCGAGCCTCCCGGTCTCCTCATCGGCCTCGATTAAAACTAGCGTATCGGTACGCGCGAGCAGGCGGAGGGTTGTGTCATTCCGCCACAGGCCAGCGTGGCCGATACGAAGCTCCGAATCGCCCGGAACCGAGGACCAGGCAGCCGCAGAGGTTATCACCGGGATACCTGCCGCAGAAAGGAACTTCATGAGATACTCGCCGGCGCGTGAGCGCTCAACATTGCGTCCCACGAGGACTAGGGCACGCGCCGATAAGCCGATCACCCGCGCGGCATTGAGCACTGATTCCCGCGAAGGAATTACCTTGCCGTCAAACCTGAACTGCCGATCCGGAAAGAGATTCTTCTTTTTCGAGCGCGAAACACGCTTGAAACCGAATATCACGTCCACCGGCGTGTCCAGGTGGACCGGTCCTGGTTCCGGTGAAAGGGCGAACTTGACCGCGCGCCGTATGAGGGCGGGTATCCTGTCGCGGTGGTACATGATTGCGTGGAACTTGGTGATCGGCGCGAAGATCTCGTCCTGGTCGCAGGCCTGCAGGTTTTCCTGTATAGGCTTCATCTTGTGCGACTGCACCTGGGGCGCTATCGAGATGACCGGGAGCCGCTCGCGCCAGGCGAATGCGAGCGATCCGGCCTCATAGGCGATCCCCGCCCCCACCGTGGTCATGACGCACGAGGGCAACCCGGCCATGCTGTATCCGCAGGCCATGAGCGCCGCCGCTCCCTCATGGCGGGGAATGACGAGCTCCATCGATTCATGGTCGTCGATGGCATAGTGTATGGGTATCATCTGTCCGCCGGGAACGGTGAATACATGCCTCACTCCCTCCCGTGCAAGCGTTTCAACGATCAGATCGGCGCCGAGATATGTCGACATGACAGCCTCCTTACATGGTCTTCATCAGGTATTTGATAATGTTCATCGTATTGCGTCCCATATGCACCTCGTTCTGGCGGAACTTCAGCATTTTCTTCAGAGGCAGCGGCATGAGAGAACCCATGAATTCAACCCTGATGAAGCTCGCCAGGGAATCGGGATACACGTCCTTGTCGGTCAGGATATCGATCAGCATGGGGCCGTCCGACGCCAGGGCCGCATCGATGACGATCGGGATGTCGCCCAGCGACGATATGCGCCGAGCAGGTATCCCGAAGCTCTCGGCTATGGCCGCGTAATCCTGCTCAGGGAGAGCCGTGCCGACGCACCGGTGCTGCATGATCTCGCCGGCGCGTATCATGTTCCAGGCCGAATCGTTGTTCACGATAACGGTCACCGGGAGGTTGTATTTTTTAACCAGTTCAAGCTCCTGGACGTTATAGAGCAGCGAGCCGTCGCCCGAAACCAGGATGACCCGTCGTTTCCCCGCCGCCGCCTTCAGCGCCAGCGTCATGGGAATACCCACGCCCAGAGTCGCCATGCCGGTGGGATAAAAAACGCGCCGCGGCCCTTTCAGGAGGGCCAGCATCCCGCTCCAGAGCGGCGTGTTACCGCCATCCACGCACACGAGCGCATCGGAAGCCTTGATCTTTTCAATAATGGGAAGCAGCGCCGCTGCCGGGTGCAGCCTTCCGTTCCTGCTTTTATGACGTGCAGCCTCACGGGTTATCCGCTCCACATGCTCCCGGGTCCGACGCTTGATCGATTCGGTCCATCGGGTCCAGTCGGGAAGCGGTGATGACAAACCGTCAAGACGATCCGACAACTGCAGCAGCGCCTCACGGGCATCGGCCACAATTGAAAGCGCGGCGGGCGGATTGAAGGCTATGTACTGCGGATCGATATTTATCTGTATGAATTGTATCGAGCCCGACCAGAGCGGCGGCAGACCGAAGCCGTCAAGGCCGCTGAAACAGGTCCCGACGGCGAGCACGACGTCGGCTTTTTTTATCGCATAATGGAACGCCTCGCCGGCAAGGTAGCTCGACGGGCCGACGAACATCGGGCTGTAGGGATCCACGAGATCCATGGCGCCCATACTTGAAAGCAGGGGAATGCCCGCTTTGCGGGCGAACTCGTTGAGCAGGTCTGCAGCGCCGGCCTTTACCACGCCGCCCCCCGCGAAAATGACCGGGCGCTTCGCGCGCAGCAGCATGTCGATTGCGGCATCCATCCTGTCATCTTCCGCACGCACCGGGGCCTGTTCCTGTACGAAGCACCCGAAATCTCCCAGTATGCCGAAGCCGTCGGGAACGCCCGATTCTTCCAGGACTCTCTGCGGAATTTCAATGTGCACGGTCCCGCCCTTTGCCGACTGCGATTCGCGCACGCCGCGGCAGACGACGTCGCGCAGGTCGGACCATTCACGGACCGATTCTCGGTATACTGATATCGATGAAAAAACGTCGCAGGGGTCCGTGCGCTCCCGGTCAAAGACCGGCGAGGTTCCCGTTCCACGGTCAGGGGCGATGCCGATCGATATGACCGGCGTCTTGTCTCCCCATGCGGTGGTCATGCCCATGACCTGGTTCAGGCAATGGCCGCCGCCTGCGGTGAGCGAAACGACGGGATTGCCGGTGTATCGCGCGCATATGTCGGCCATGGGCACGCAGCATGTTTCGCTCACCGGTTCGATGACGGTCATGTCCTTGCGGTGGAGAGCGGCATCCCGAACCGGAACGGTATCAGGGTGTGTTTCCATAAAGATAAATTTTACACCCGCGTCGGCAAGCGTCGCCACGAGAAGTTCGGCGCCGGTCAGGGAACCCGGGCTTGCCGCTTTTTTTACGCTGCCATCTGGTTTGTTCATATTTCCCTCCGATTGCTTTTGGATCTTTTCCGTAATCGTCGTAACTATTACTTCATCAATTATGTTGCCGCTGTCGCACCTGAAATCTGTTTGACGTTATATATCCGAATAAAATATATTTGTCTTACACTGAATTTAGAAATGTGTAAAAATTTACAGCCGAGTGTATGGTTGCAGGGAAAAGTTGATTATTGCCGGTGAACAGAATCCTGTTTACCTCGCCCTGGCCGAAATAAATACCGCACATGGAATAGCGCATATATGGTGTCAAAAAAAATTCGGAATGTTGCATACAAGTCAACACTCGCCCTTTCATGTCTGATGATCATTCTTTTCATTTATTCCTGCACGCATCGCAAATCCGGCAATCATGCAATAGACCTCTCGGGCCGATGGGAGTTGATCCCCGCAGACGGCGGTTTTGCGGCGAACGAACCTGCAGCACCTTCGATAAGAATAAATCTTCCCGGCTACTGGAATCATGTACTTGAAAGAAACAGCGATCGTGCGGCTACGGTCTGGCTGAAAAAAACAATTAGTATTAATAAAACTCAGGGATACGGACCGTACATTCTGTCACTTGGAAGAATAGGAGTTGCCGACGAGACGTACATAAACGGGACACAGGTCGGAAGCTGCGGGGTCATCCCCGACCGTTCCGATGCCCTCAATTACCGCTCGGCATGGCAGGTCCCCAGGAACTATTTCGTCCCCGACAATATCATCAAAAATGGCGAGAATAAAATATCCATCCGCGTTTTCTCCCACCTTGTCTGCGGCATGACAGACAATCTTGAACTAATGCCTGAAAAAAACTGGAAAGAAAGCAGGTCTCTGCTGGGATTCCCTGTCGTGACCTTTGCGCACGCAGGCATATTTACGGCCAATGTGATTCTGTCAATCATAGCGCTGATCATTTCCATAAACGACCGGTCACGCGAAGAGTATCCCCTGATCCTGTTGATACTTGCAGGCGCCATTTTCCTGCAACTTATCGTACTCGGATTCTGGCGGTTTTCCGATGGCCTCATCATGTTTAAAATCGAATTCGGCCTGTATGCGATTGCGTATCTGCTATATACCAGGGTGGCCGAACTGATTTTCAACACGAAAATCAGATACATGAGGACCATTATGGCGGGATGCACTGCGGTCATCCTGCTGTCTTGTGCAATGACAACTACAACACAGGCGTTCACGCACTATTCAGGGGCCCTTTACCTCGTGTTCAGCATCGTATATCATATTTACGTTCCGGCCATCCTCATCATGATGATAATACGCGACCCGATGCGATTCTGGTACCTGTCGCTGGTAACGGTTTTTTGCCTGATGATGGACCTCTATTATCTCTATTGCCTTATCACGATGCAGCTGATGGATGTCCCTTTTCATATCAGCCAGGCTCCGATCCTGTTCCTCCTGACAATCATAGTATTCTCAACCGATTACAGCAATGTACTCAATGAGAACTCCTCAATCGCAAAGGCGCTTCTTGGTAAAACAAGAGAGATCCAGAAACTACAGAAGCTCGTCAATTCCACAGTAAAGGGTAGGTTCAAAGAAGGGCCGCGCGAGGCCGTCAACGATATCATCGAACATCTTGACGGCAACTATTTCGAACCGTACGACCGCAAGGCGATAGCCGATCGATTCAATATAAATGAAGATTACATGTGCCAGGTCTTCAAAAAAAAGACCGGCACCAGCATTTCAAACTATCTCAACACGCTCAGGATCGATGCTGCAAAAAAAATGCTGGAGGACACGGACAGCAGGGTCATCGATATAGCGTTCCATGTCGGATTCGAAAACCTTACCCATTTTCACCGCCTGTTTAAAAAAATGGCGGGTACGACACCTGCCAATTACCGTGAAAAAAACATATCTCGGAAGCCGCTCGAAAATGATTAACCATGTTCGAGATGTAAATTAAAACCCCGCTTGTCTATTCCGATCAATTCACTCCCGATGAGCGATATTCGCTAGGTGTCTTCTTCATCACCTTCATGAATGCGCGGTTGAACGTGGTCAGGCTCTCGAATCCGACCGAAAAGGCGATCTCAGTGACGGATTTGGCGGTTTCCCGCAGCATTTTTGCCGCCTCGTCGATCCTGAGCTCGCTGCAGTAGTCGCTCACCTTCTTACCGGTGTAGAGCTTGAAGTATCTTCCGAAATCGTCGGCGTTCATACCCAGGTGCGAGGCAAGGCCCTCGCGCGATATGTCAGACCGGTAATTCTCCTCGAGGAACGCGATGGCCCTGACCATCTTTTCCTTGATCGGCAGCGATATGATGCGCTGCTTTTTCTCGGGCGCAGTCCCGATCGCGCGGAGATTCAGGCTCTGCAGGTCGTCCCTGAGGCGCCTGATGTTGTCGGCCAGCCCGAGAGAGTAGAGCGTTGCCTGGATTACGGCGCCGATGAGGATGAAGTAGCTGGTGAACATCGATTCCGGCAGGAGGCCGAGCGATTTCAACAAATACACGATGGTTCCGCAAAAAAAGGGGGTGAACGACGCCAGGTAGACCATGGCCGAAGTCGATTTTTTAGCTAATGCGGCCCATGTGGTAAACGCGAAGCAGCTAACAATCCCGGCCTCGGCCATGAACATCGTGGTGAGCATGCAGATCCGGTATGAATCGAACACGAACACGACCAGGCCCGAAAGCGCCGACATCTCCATGATCGCCTTGAAATAAGCGTCCCATTTCGGAGACAGGCGCTTCATTTCCAGAAATTCCCTGCTGAACTGGCAGAGTGCGGCCACGATGAGGCCGAGCAGTACCGGCCTGCAGTGGTTCCCCCACCACACCGCGTTCGGCCACAGGTGCTGCGAGGCATGGCCATTGAGCGACATGATGGTCACGACGAAAAGCGCGATGTATGCGACGTAGTAGAGGTAGCTCTTTTCCCTGATGAAAACGTAGATGATAAGATTATAGAACGCCATGATGATCAGCATCCCGTACAGCATCCAGAGCGCCATGGTCTCAGCGATCCACTCGCGGTTGAAATCATCAGGCGAGCACAGGAACACCGGTACGGAGAGCGTACCCTCTGATGCGACCCGCAGGTACACGGTCATATCAGTATGCGCGCGAACCGTAAGCGGAAACAAGAATGATCTGTGGGCAATCGGTCTCCGGTAAAAGGGATACCTGGTACCGGATTGGATTTCATGGTAGTTGCCGCCATCCCCGGGCCAATAGAACGATACGCGATTCAGGAGGGGATAGGCCTCCTGCGCATACAGGATGACGTCGGCGTCGGATGAATTCCGCAGGGTGAACCGGAACCAGTACGCGGACGAAGTATATCCCGCGTTGAAAGCCCCGTCTTCACCCGGGGTCCAGTCCCGGCCGCCTTTCGCGCCCGAGCGGATATCGTCGATGCCAAGCCTGCCTGTTTTGTCTTCGAGGTAATCGCAGTTAGCGCCGATCGGCCTCACGGCAATATGCCGGTCGATGACGATCGGCTCTGCAGAAAAAATGCGGCCGGGCAGCACCGCGGCCGACATAAGCGCAAAGAAGATATATCGAATGATTTTATACATTAATAATCAGTTCCGGTTATCACTGTAATCCCCGGAAATTGCCGGCCCGACTGCCGTCGCGGATTTAATTTTTTCGTTCTCGGTGACAAAGATCGAAGTCATCCCGGTTATCGTTCCTGCAGTCTCCTCGAGCGTCCTTGTGTATCATCCTGCCGATCCCGTCATTACTCTCCGCCTCCTGAACGACCTTATGGAATATTCCGCCGCTGCGAATTTCATTGATGGATATCATCGTTATGATATCGATCTTGGGATTGATCCACACATGAGATACCTGATACGACCCGATCTTTCACGACAGCAGCGGCGACATGTAACTGAACACTTCAACGTTAGAAACGCTCTTCGCGCCTTCCATGTTCGATATCTCGGCGAACCTTTCCCGGATCTCCTCAGCGGGGATGTCCCGGCGCGCGTCGCCGATGCACACTCCCTTCCCGCATACGATCTCGGCCTTGCCGAACCATCCGGCGCCCATGAGGAATATCGATCCGTTTTCAGTGCATTCCTCGTGGCATAGCCAGACCACGATCGGCACGTTGAATTTGGGATGCAGCCGTTCGGCGATGTTCGGGGGAAAGATATCCTCGGTCATGCGCGAGGCCGCGGTCGGGGCGACCGCATTGAAGTGGATGTCATAGTATTTTTTGTTCTCCACTTTCAGCACATTCATGAGGCCGACGAGGCCGAGCTTGGCTGCGCCGTAGTTGCTCTGGCCGAAGTTTCCGAACAGGCCTGATGTGGAGGTGGTCATTATGATTCTTCCATAGTTTTGATTACGCATTATCTCGAGCGCAGGCCTTGTCACGCAGTATGCGCCTCGCAGGTGAACGCTTATGACCGCGTCCCATTCCCCGGCGGTCATTTTCACGAAGCCCTTGTCCCTTATTATGCCCGCATTGTTCACCAGCACGTCCACCCTGCCGAATGAATCCATGGCCGTTGCCACGATGCCTCGGCCTCCCTCCTCGGTGGATACGTTATCGTAGCTGGCGACAGCATTGCCGCCGTTTTCCTTTATTTTAGCGACAACCATGTCTGCCGCGTTGCTGCTCCCGCCGGAACCGTCCCGTAACCCGCCCAGGTCGTTGACCACGACATTGGCTCCCCTGCGCCCGAATTCCAGGGCGTATTCACGCCCGATGCCGGCGCCCGCGCCGGTCACGATCACTGTTTTTCCGTCAAAACGCATTTCCATAATCTTATTTTCTCCTGTGTTTCATGTATCGCCGGCAACCGCTTTGTCCGCCTGATAGCGCGGCCGGGACGCTTTAAAACTTGTATTTGCCGTTCATTATTTCTTTGTATATGTCCCTGGTGACGGCGGTATAGGCCGACTCGCCCGGCAGCAGAACGAATAAATCCTTATTCACCTTCTCCGGGTCGTAGCCCTCGTTTTTCAGGTCGGTCTTCTTGATCTTGTGCGTGGCTGTCCACTGAAAATCGTCAACGAAGCGGATGAACAGCGGCACCGCGTACTTCGGCAGCACCGCGCGCAGGTACGCAGTCAAAGCCTCGAAATCGATCGAGGCGCCCTCGTCTTTGATGATCGCGGCCATTCCCGCCTTGCCGTCGCCCCTGGGCATCCCGATCCCGAATACCGCCGATGAGCTCACCCCCTTGAACGAATCCAGCGCCTTCTCGACCTCCATGGTCGCGACGTTCTCACCCTTCCATCGGAATGTGTCTCCGAGACGATCGACGAACTGGGCATGCCTGAAACCCATGTTTCTGAGCATGTCCCCGGTGTTGAACCACATGTCTCCTTTTTTAAATGCGTCGCGAATAATCTTCTCTTCGGTCTTCTTTTTGTCCGAATATCCGGGAAACGGCGTCTTCTCGGAAATTTCCATGACGAGAAGGCCCGGCTCGCCTTTATCCACCCTCATCGCGAAGCCGTTTTTATCGCGTGCGATCCGGTCGTTTTCGACGTCGTACCTGACGATGGCGAACGGAGTCAGGCTGGTGCCCACCGTGTAATCGAAGTTCATCAAATTCGTGAAAACGCCAACCCCTTCGGCGGCGCCGTAGAACTCGAAGATTTTCCTGATGCCGTAGCGTTTCTTGAACGCTTGCCAGATGTCGGGCCTGAGGCCGTTGCCGATGATATATTTGAGCGTCGTACGGTCCTGCCCCGGGGTATCGGGCTGGGACATCAGATACCGGCACACCTCGCCCACGTAGACAAAATGGGTGACGCCGAATTTCTTTACATCGTCGAGAAAACCGCTTGCGCTGAACTTTCTGCGCAGGGCGACGGCAGCCCCGTTGTACAGCGCGGGCGGCCACCCTACCGTGATGGCGTTGGTGTGAAAGAACGGCAGGGGGATATATATCGTGTGATGCGGCCGTACGCGCGTGACTACCCTTCCGAACCAGAACATCGCCGAGAGGGCGCGCTTGTTGATGATCACCGCTGCCTTGGGCAGGCCGCCGGTGGTGCCCGAGGTGTACACGTAGGCCATCTTGTCCTTGAGCGTGATTGATCCGGTTTCTTCCGGATTGGTACGCGGCAACGAAAGAAGAACGTCCGTTATGTCAGCGGCGTCTTTCAGGCGGTTTATCGCCGCGTCCCTGAGATAGAAGACGACCGATCCGGCGAGATCTATATCTTTTTTGACATCATTGAAAAAAGAAATGCATTCCTCGCCGACAACGATCACCCGGCCCTTGTTCAGATTGAAGCTGTGCGAGAGTGAATCACCGCGCTGGTTGGTGTTGATGAGCGAGCAGATTGCGCCGATCTTGGCGCACCCGCAGTACGCGATGAGCAGCTCGGGCCGGTTTTCCAGGCACACTGCCACCGTGTCGCCCCTGACGACTTTACGCGATATGAGAAAATGGGCGAACTGGTTTGCACGCTCATTGAGCTGCGAATAGGTCAGGTTTCCGTCAGGCGATTTAACCGCGATATTGCCCGGGTATTTCTGCGCCATTTTTTCAAGCACGGATCCCCATGAAATATTGCTGTTGCCCCCGATCATCCTGAGCCCCTTGACAGCGTCGAAAACAACAAACGGCACCCGCGGGAGAAAGACAATCACTTTGAAGATGAACTCGAATAAGCCAATGGTCTGCCTTATCCGGACCGACATATCGCTGCTCATGATACACCTCCCATATTTAGAACATGTTACAATAAATAATCAATCCCCCGTTCAAGTCAAACATTTTTTAAAACACGTTCTATTTAATTTTTAATCCTTAGATAAAATCTTTCATTCTTTCCGGTAAATTTCTTGAAAAAATAATCCGCCATAGCAAGCTGTCTATCTCGACAGCCCGGGACACGGTTGCAGAAAACGGACATGAACAGAAAAGAAAAGAGCCAGCAGATCAGGGAAAAGATAATTGAAGTGACGCGAAGACTGTTTATAGAGCAGGGGTATTCCGCCACAACGATCAGGCAGATTCTCAAGGAAACCGGCCTTACAACAGGGTCGCTCTACCATTTTTTCCGCAACAAGGAAGACATCCTGATGCAGATCGCATCCGATTACCTCGAGGACGCCAACGCGATGATCCTGCCCCTGTTAAAGGACAGGCCCGACCCGATAGTCCATTACGCCCTGATCATCGCGCTCCAGCTCAAGATAGCAGACAACCATGAAAGGATCGCAGAGCTCTACCTTCATTCATACGGGTCCTGGCGCGTTTCAGAAATCATCTGCCTCAACAGCGCGAAAAGAAACAAGGCCTTCTTCGAAAAATTCAGCCCCGGAATGACCGACCAGGAATGGTACACACGGTCGCTGGCGATCAACGGCATAATTCAAAACTGCATCGCCGAAAAACTCCACAGCGGAAAAATAGCATACGACGAACGGTTGAATGTAATACTGACCGCCGCCTTCGGCCTGTTCAACGTACCGCAATCGAAGGTCAAACCCGCGATCGACAAGGCATGCAGCCTCGTAAAAAACAGGAAAATCAGCCTCTATGGCGTGAAGTTATAAGCGCTTATCACTTCTCCTTCCTGACAAGGACCTTGTCGATCCTGTTGCCGTCCATGTCGACTATTTCAAAATGAAGCCCGTCGTAGCTGAAGCCCTCTCCCGTCCTGGGTATGCGGCACAGATGGTCCATGATGAATCCGGCAAGAGTGTTGTAATCGCCGCCCGAATCCGCCAGCTTGAACCGCTCCCGGAAATCATCGATCGATATGATCCCGTCGACCAGGAACGACCCGTCCTTTCTCTGTACGATTTCCTCGTCGGCGTCGTCGGGCGATGCAGGGGTCTTGCCCACTATCTCCTCGGTGATGTCGGAGAGCGTGACAAGGCCCATGATGCCGCCGTATTCATCCACCACGAAAGCGATATGGGTCCTGTTCAGCTTGAACTGCTCGAGCAGCTTGATGGGACCCATGCCCTCGGGCACGTACAGGGGTTTCACGATGTGCTTGTTGATCGTCTTGAATTCGCCGCGGAGTATCTTCATGAGGACCTCCCGCGTCTTGATGAATCCCACGATGTTGTCGAGGCCGTTGCGGCACACCGGCAGGTACGCGTAACTTCCGTATTCGACGATGCGGTCCCTGATTTTTTTCGGAGATTCGGTTATCTCGATATAGCGTATTTCGGGGCGCGGCTTCATGATCAGGGGAAGCCTGGTGTCGTGGATGTCGAGCGCCGCCTCAACCACTTCGCCGTGCTGTTTCTTTATCTGCCCGAGCTCCTCTCCCTCGCGCAGCAGGAGCTTGATTTCCTCCTCGCTCTCCGGCTTTTCCCTGATCATTTTAAACGGGAAGACGCTGACCAGCAGGTCGGTCACCCTGGTGAGTATCCTCGAAAAGGGCAGGAGCAGCAATGAAACCGCCTTTATCGGATACGACACGCCTGCCGCGATCTTTTCAGGGCTGTACAGCGCGATACGCTTGGGTATGAGCTCGCCGAAAATTATCGAAACGAAGGTTATGCAGATGACCACGACGCCGATACTCAGCGCCTCGCTGTATTCGACCACGGCCGGATATTCCGCGAGCCTCAGCTGCATCTGTTCGGCAATGGTCGCCTGGCCGTACGCGCCTGCGAGGACCCCGACCAGGGTGATCCCGGTCTGAATGGTTGAAAGGAACGGCGACGGATTTTCGGCGAGTTTGAGCGCAGCGATGTACGACTGATGGCCGTCCTCGGCCTTCAGTTTGAGCTTCGACTTGCGGGAAGAAACCACCGCCATTTCTGACATGGAAAAAAAACCGTTCAGCGCTATCATCAGCACTATAACTATTACGGCGGCCAGGATCGGTGTCATGTCGGATTGATCTCCCTCTTCATGTGTTTAAAATTATTATAAGATCCCGCCCCGCCGTGTCAATTCGATAATTTAATATCATGCCGGTGAAGCAGGGGCCTGGCGAGCTACTTCTTCACCCATCAATTTGTAATGTGTATAAACCCGGGGCCCGGTCTTTTACCAATAAAAGACTTGATTTTAGACCTGATTGGATTAGCCTTGCTCGAATTTCGGAGGTGCCGATGAGTCGATATTTGATATGGGGCGGATTTGTGGCGTTCATAGTCTCTATGCTGGTGCTCGACCTCAAAGTGCTCCAGAAAAAGGACCGTGAAGCGACCATCAGGGAGGCCCTTCTGTGGACGCTGTTCTGGATCGCGCTGTCCCTGATGTTCAATGTGGGCGTCTATTTTTTCATGGGATCGACCAAGGCGCTGGAATTCCTCACCGGTTATCTCATCGAAAAGTCGCTGAGCGTCGACAACATCTTCGTGTTTATCCTCATATTCTCCTACTTCGGCACGCCGGCGAAGTACCAGCACAAAGTGCTTTTCTGGGGCATCCTCGGGGCGCTGGTCATGCGGGCGGTCTTCATAATCGCGGGCATAACGCTGATCAAGCAGCTGCACTGGGTCATCTACATATTCGGCGTGTTCCTGGTGTACATAGGGATCAAGATGGCCTTTGAAAAAGAAGCTGAAGTCCATCCCGAAAAGAACGCGGTGCTGAAGTTCGTGAAAAAGTTCATGCCGGTGACCAGCAAGATGGGAGACGGCTCCTTCTTCCTCAGGGAGGGGGGGAAAATAATGGCGACGCCGCTGTTCATCGTGCTCATCGTGATCGAATCCACCGACGTCGTCTTCGCGGTTGACTCGATCCCGGCCATTCTTTCAATCACGCTGGACCCGTTCATCGTGTATACATCGAACGTGTTCGCGATACTGGGACTCAGGGCGCTTTACTTCGCCGTGGCCGGAGTGATGAAGATATTCCACTACCTCAATTACGGCCTGTCGGTCATCCTCGTCTTCGTGGGCGTCAAGATGCTCATAGCGGACATCGTGCACATCCCGGTTTCGATAGCGCTCGGCGTTGTCGGAGGGGTGCTCGTGGTCTCGATCATCGCATCCGTCCTGTTTCCCCGGAAAGAGGACAAGCAATGACCGTGAACGCGGCAGTCACCTGGTAAGCGTTCCGCTAAATACAAGCAATCAAGGAAATATCGCCAATGGAAATAATCGCGCAGTTCATAGACCTTTTTCTCCATCTCGACGTTCATCTGAATGAAATCATCAGGGACTACGGGACATGGACCTATCTCATCCTGTTCGTCATCATCTTCTGCGAAACCGGGCTCGTGGTCACGCCGTTTCTTCCGGGTGACTCCCTGCTCTTTGCCATCGGCGCATTCGCGGCACTGGGCTCGATAAATTTCGGGTGGATATTTGTCGTTCTGGCGGCCGCAGCCATAGGCGGCGACACCGTCAATTACTGGATCGGCCACAAGATCGGGCCGCGCGTGTTCAACGAGCGCGTCAGGTTTTTGAAGAAAGAATACCTGGACCGGACCCACGAGTTCTACGAAAAATACGGAGGGAAAACCATAATCATCGCCCGCTTCGTGCCCATTATACGCACCTTCGCCCCGTTCGTGGCCGGTGTGGGCAGCATGACCTACCTCAAATTCATCAGCTATAATGTCATCGGCGGCCTGCTGTGGATAACGCTCTTTCTTTCAGGCGGGTATTTTTTCGGCAACATTCCCTTCGTGAAGAAAAACTTCAGCATGATCATCATCGCGATAATCGTCATCTCGGTCATGCCTGGCGTCGTGGAATTCTTCAGGCAGCGGAAAAAACTCCGCGAGGCGCGGGTTTCCGATTAGGGCCTGCGTCTCTTCGAATCCGCCCTCAGCTTCACCTTCTGCGCCGGGGCGGCCAGGAGCCACTTTTCCTCGCGGCCGCTCTTCGATGAATCCCTCACCTCGACCGAAAATCCCGCACGCTCGACCGCGGCCGCAACCTCGTCCTGCGTCCTGAAACGGGGAGAGAATCCCTTCATCTTCATGATCGCGGATTCGAGAGTCCTGAGCCCTGCCCGCTCCCTCAAGGGCACGGTGCACCGTATAATCAGCCTGCCTTCGGGGGAAATCCTCTCCCGTATCCGCGCGAGGGCCAGCGCGAGCCGTTCGTCGTCGAGATAATGCAGCATGTCGATCATGAGCACGGCGTCCGCTCTTCCGGGAAATACCGGAAGGTCCGGGGCCCCTCCCCGGTCCACGGTCCCGCGGTCCCGCAGGACCCAGGCCGCGATCCTGCGCCTTTTTTCATCGGGCTCCAGGCCATAATACGCGGCTCCGGGAAACAGCTCCAGCAGCCACGTTCCGGGCACGCCGTATCCTGCGCCGATGTCCACGATCACGCCCGGCCTGTTCATGAGCAGGTGCAGCTCGGAAAACATCGGATCGAATTTCATTTTAAAGCGCGCGAAAAGCCTGGGATACGGCTCGAGCGACCGGTACCGGCGGCGGACCCTTGCCTCATGCTCGGCGGACGCCGGCGTGAAGCCGCCTGAAGGCGCCGCGTTGTCTGCGTACACCCGCCCGAGAAGCGGCGGAACGATCAGCGCGGTACCGAAAAACGAGTAGCCGATCCCCATGAGCACGGTAAGGCCGGCGCTCCTGAGCAGCGAATGGTCGGCCAGGGCGAGCACCCCGAATCCGATCATGGTCGAGCACGCGGACAGTGCCACGGTGAGACGGATCAGGCCGACAGAGGGATGGGCATCGTCAATGTAACGCTGGCGGGCCCGCACGAGATACATGGCATAATCGGTCCCCATACCGATCACGATGACCGAAACGATGATGGTGGGGATCCCGGGTGTATATCCCAGCAGATTCATGGTGCCGAGGGTGCATACCAGCGAGAAGACCGTGGGAGCGAGCGAAATCAGGGCGAGCTTCAGGTCGAGGAGATACAGCAGGGCGACCGCGGCGGTTATCGAACCCACGATGATCGTCATGGAGATGAACGCATCGAGCATGATGGACGCGAGACGCTCCGAGAAAAATCCCGGATCGAAAAGCCGGGCGGATTTCACTTCGGAGATTTCGGCATGAAATCGGCCGGGATCGTAGGCCGGTCCGGGCTTAAGCACCGAAAACTGGGCCCACCGGCCGCCCTTCTGCGCAGGGCTGACCCCCAGCATGCCATAATATTTTTCCGGTACGGGAGTGGAAGCAAGGTGTTTTTTTTGAACGGTCCTGAAAAATCCATCAAAGGCGTCCTGCGCGAAACCGATGTCTCGCGACGCCGCGCGTACGTTTTTTTTCAGTTCGGCGACGCGGGAATACGACCAGAAATTCCTCCAGGCCGCGAGATTCGATGCCGCCCTTTCCCTGCCGGGAAAGACCATTGAAGGCGCGAATGCGGCCGAAAGCGCGCCTGATTCCACGTCGCGCTCGAGCTTGCCGGCGAGCCTGTCGCCCGCCTCCTGCAGCGCCGTGGGACCCTCCGCCTCGCTCATCAGGTAAAGGCTGCTCATCACGTTCCCCCACACAGAGGTCACGGTCTTCTCGGCCTCGAGGGTCCCGCTGCTCACGGTGTTCATGGAAGCGAGGTCGGCCCTGAAATCAGGGCGCGCAAAAAAAAGCATGACCAGCATAAAGGCGAGCGCGCCGAGCGTCCAGCGGATCGAGCGCAGGCCGAAAAGCCTGTTCACGAAACCCTGGAGCGGCGCCAGGCCGGCCCTTTTAGCGGGCGGCATGACCGGAAACACGACCGGGAACAGCGTATGCACGAATATATAGGTGAACACCACGCCGAGCGCGGCGAAATATCCTATCTGGGCGAGCGCGCCGAATCCGCTGATGAAAAGAAAGGCGAAGCTGACCGCGGTCGTGAGCATGGCCAGGAGGCCGATGCCCCATACCTCGCGCGAGGCGTCGAAGCCGCGGGTCTCGATCGGACGGTCCAGAAAGAGCAGGTACGCGATCCCGTAATCCACCGTGAACGAGATTATCGTGCCCCCGAATCCCACCGCGAGCACCGAAATGCTGGAGCTGAAAAGCGAATACACGAAAGCGGCGGCGATCGTGCCCAGGACCGCCGGAACGAGCGCCAGCAGCCCCAGGAAAGGCCTGGGGAAACCGACCAGGAGCAGAATGATGATCCCGACCGTCGCGAAGATCGCGGCCAGGCGGGTGTCCTTTTTCGCCGCGTCCTCGTTGTCGATTGCGGCGCGGTATGCGCCCACGGGAGTAAGGGTGAACGAAATTTTCTGCGGGCCGAATTCCCTTTCAAGCGCCGCGATACAATCACCAGTGAGCGCGTCGATTTTTCTGGCCACCGCGGTGTCGGTCGCCGAGCCCTGCGGCTCCGCGGTGATGAGCGCGTGCCGGCCGTCCGCCGAAATCAGCCTGCCGCGCACGATCCTCACCTCGGTCGAGGGAGCGAGGTGCGCCATTCTGGCCAGCACGAGATTTTTCAGGCCCAGCGGGTCGGCCGCAATCATCCCGCCCTGGCCGATGCCTTCGAGGTCCATGAGGCTCGCATAATCATCCTCGAGGGACTTTCTGATTTTTTCGGGGGCGAGCATCGGCTTGATCCTTGTCTCGAGGTCATACGCTGTAAAAAGCACGGGAAGGTTTTCCATGATGTGCGAGATCAGATCCGGGAAAAGCGACTGGTACTCATTCAGGCCCACGCTCCTGAAAAGGCCGCTCCGGGAAAGCATGCCCTCGACGAGCTCCGCGCCCCTGATCAGGGCGTCTTCTCCCACATCGGATTTTAGGTCAATGACGATCCGGTCCTTGACGGGGTGATGAAGCATGACATACTCGGCGTTGGCAATCACGGGATCGTCGATGGGAAGGGATTTTGTGATGTCCATGTCCAGATGCAGGCGCGATTTCCCGGCGTACGACATGGCCGCTGCGGCCGCGAGAATGATCGCGATATAAATCCACCTGGTTCGTTTCATGGTGCAAATCCCCCGATAAATCACTCCACCCGGGGCGGCTCCTTCCGGTATCTCAGCACGTATATCAGCACCCCGGAGAACAGCACCGAGTTGACGACGCTGAAGACCCTGAAAACGGCATCGGTCGAAACCATGGCCGAAGGAAGCATGAGGACGATGCACGTCCACACGCCCACGGCCCAGGTGAGGGATATGTCCTTTGACGAGCCCCTGCGGCGTATCTTTAAAATCAGCGGAAGGTTGAACAGCGGGAGCGCTACGCTCGCGACCATGCCGATCGATTTAATCATTGTTTCAAGCTCCATTTATTTTATATAATGTAGAACCCCCTCCCGACCTCCCCCTTTCCAAGGGGGAGGTGACTGAGTAAAACGAAGTCGGTGGGGGTTATTACTATTATCCCCCCGCATTCTTTACTGTAAAGCCCTCGTCCCGGATGAGCTTCATGACCGCATCCACCCTGTCCCCCTGTATGATCACGACCCCGTCTTTCACCGCGCCGCCGGTTCCGCATTTTCGCTTGATCGCCGCCGCGAGTTCATCGAGCCTGTCGCCTGAAAGCGGTAGTCCGTAAACCGAGGTAACGGTCTTGCCGCCGCGGCCCGAGGTTTCGCGCCTGACCCTGACGATGCCGTCACGGGGCATGGACGGCGCGCAGTCCCGGCCGCGGGATTTCTGTTTTCTGTCGTCCCGGCCTCGCAAATCGCCGGATTCGGTCGAGTAAACGATGCGGTCAGCCATACCGGTTCGGGCCCGTACTTATATCTACCGGTCTTCGAGCGCGTTGTTCCACTGCTCGATACGGTCGGCCATTTTTGAGAACAGGTCCGCGGTGTCGCCCGATATGGTGATCGATTCGATGCGGTCCTTCTGCCTGATGCTGTTCACGGTTTTCATGTCGGATTCGTCCACGACCGAACCAAATACGGTGTGCTTGCCGTCGAGCCACGGCGTGGGCACGTGGGTGACGAAAAACTGGCTGCCGTTGGTGCCGGGGCCCGCATTGGCCATTGACAGTATGCCGGGCCGGTCATGCTTCAATGCCGGGGTGCATTCGTCCTCGAATTGGTAGCCCGGCCCGCCGGTCCCGGTTCCGCGGGGGCATCCTCCCTGGATCATGAAATCCGCAATGACGCGATGGAAGGTGAGGCCGTTGTAGAAACCCCGTTTCGCCAGGTTGACGAAGCTGGCCACGGTGACCGGCGCCCGGTCGTCGAAAAGATTGAGCCTGATATCGCCCCTGTTTGTCTTTATCGTTGCAGTAATCTGACCCATAATATTCTCCTTGTTTTATTTAAAAAAGACTCAGAAACACCGAGGAGAACCCCCTCCCGTCCTCCCCCTTGCCAAGGGGGAGGCGGTTGAAGCGATAGCGAAACCGGTGGGGGTTATTAAGTCTATGATTTATCTCAGTACTTCTGAATCATTACGACACATGTTCATCCCGTCCCGACGCGAAAGGCAAGTAATTTTTAATGCCGGTCACTCCCCGAATATGAGCCGTATCGCCATCCCGATCACGAGCGACAGCGCCACGACCCCGGCCGTTATGCTCGACACCTCGAACAGCGCCTTTTTGTAGTCAAGGTTCTTGACCACCGACATGAAGAAGGTGAATGCCGTGACGATGAGCACCACCGCGCAGATCGCTACACCCAGCGCCGCATAGGGGTTTTCAAAGATAAAATACGGCGTCACGATCGACACGACCACGAAGATGTAGATCATGCCGGTGTACAGCGCGGCCTTTTTCGGCGACGAAGCGTCCTCGCACTCGGACTTCTGCGAAAGGTATTCAGACGCCACCATGGCGAGCGTCGCGGCAAGTCCGCTGATCACGGCCGTTTTCCCGACGAGCAGGGAATTGGCCAGGGCGAAAGTGAGGCCCACGACGATGCCGGTGATTTCCTGGATGGAGTTGTTTATGGCCAGCACCATGGACCCCATGTGCTTCAGTGCCTCCTCCTCGATCTGTCCCATCAGTGCCTGTTCGTGCCCGACCTCGTCCTGGATTATCTTCTTGATTCCCGGAAGCCGCTCCTCGATGTCCTCATAATTATGGCTTGCCTGCACCTCTCCGTTGTCCATCATCTTGATCGTGAAGGTGAGCCCGAAAATCCTGGATATGAAACGATATAAAATTATCTTCAAGCGGTCGGGCTTGACCTCTCTGCCAGTCACCTTCTTGAAATAATGATAGTGCCTGAGCTCGTCTGCTGAAATCTTTTTCAGCACTTCGGAGTTCTTACCCTTGACCCTTTTAGCCAGGGCGGCGTAAAGAACATGCTCCGTTATCTCGTTCCTCTGGTATTTCAGTATTTTATCCATGGTATTGGCGTTCATGATCGACCCCTACGGGAAATGTCTGTACGGGCGCAGCGCGCCCTCCGGGGTTATTTATTAAGTTCATAATACCGTGTCAAGAAAAGAATGAAAAATGGGGCTGTCCAATGACAGTTTAAAAGAATGAATTTCTTCTTCAGGGACAGCCCCGATCTGCCGGTCTGGATGAAGGACGATGTTCCTAATCCGGCTGGGACAGGCTCACGCCGTCAAAATATATCACGTCCTCGTCGGTCCCTCCCGCTGATGCGATGAAGCAGGCCCTGAGCGCAATGCGGATACAGGCCGCATCACCGGGAATATCGGCCGCAACCCTCTCGAACGATACCTGCTCCCATACCCCCTCCTGCGCGGGCGTGACCCTCGGCTTGGTGTCTGACGCGTTTTCGCAGGGTACCAGGCACTCCCGGTCGGTGAAATAATATATCTTGATTCCCGCCCCGGCCCGTCCGGGATTCCTGTCCTCGCGGGGAAGATATATCCCGCATGAAACCGTCAGATTCCTGGAAGGATCAACGGCAATCGCGTCGCTCAGGACCTCCCTACCGGCGATCGTCCCGGTAAGCTTCGTGAAGATTCCTGAATGCGACCCGTCATGGGCATAGTTCCCTGTAGCGATGAATTCACCCGAGGCGGTGCTCACGGTCCAGTTCAGGGGGATTCCCGTGTCGCCGACAATCTCATATGACTCGAATGACCAGTTCCGCACCGGGTTTTGCGCGGCCCTGACCACCGTGATACGGTATTCCCGTGTCAGCAATCCCTCAGCTGAAGCCGAAATCGTAATCACGGTCCGTTCACCCGCGAGGCCTACTTCGGCGCTGTAATCGTCCGCGGAAACATCGTTCCCGTTCACCGATACGCGCGTCCCGTCATCCGGAACGGCCGTAACCGTGACTGCGGTGAAAGATGCATCGACCGAAACTTCATACGACAGCGTGTCGGAACTGAAAACCGGATCAAGCTCTCCCGGGTCCACGCGCAGGGCATTCAGGCAGGCCTGTAGCACAGGGCCGTCGCCGGCTGGCTTTTCGCCATTGTCGCCATCGTCACAGGCGGCAATGGCGAACATGAGAACGATTAAAGCAGCGTACGATAATAATTTTTTCATGGACGATCTCCTTTGATGTGATTTTATGGGCATCCACGCCCCCTCTCCCGCGCCATCGAAACACTGGAAAGGGCCAGGGCGAGGGTCCTATACCCCGAAGGCAATGAATGACCCGGTGTTATACGAATGGCGCTGACGTTTTGATAAAATTTTTTTAAAATTGTCTGGACAAATAGATCGGATGCGTGCCATCATTAATACCCTGTACTGCTTTCAATTCTGAATTTCAGCGGGGCCGGACCTTTTTCATGCGGACGATTGAAACCGACGTCATTATAATAGGCGGGGGAGCCACGGGGGCCGGCACTGTCAGGGACCTTTCCCTCAGGGGCATCAGGGCGGTTCTGGTCGAAAAGGACGACATCGCTTTCGGGACAACCGGGCGAAACCATGGCCTTCTCCATTCCGGCGCGCGCTACGCGGTGAACGACCTCGAATCCGCCCGCGAGTGCATCTCCGAAAACAGGATACTCAAGAAAATCGCCGCTCACTGCATCGAAGACACCGGCGGGCTCTTTGTCACGCTGCCCGAGGACGAACGGACCTATCATGACAGGCTCCTTGAAGGCTGCAGGCAGGCGGGCATAAAGGCCGAAGAAATAAGCGCCAGGGAGGCGTTTTCGATCGAGCCCAACCTGAACCGCTCGATAATCCGCGCCATAAAGGTCCCCGACGGCACCATTGACCCATTCAGGCTCGCGGCCTCCAACGTGCTCGACGCGGTGGAGCACGGGGCCCTGATCCTCACGCACACCAGGGTGACCGGCGTCATCGTCGAGGGAACCCGCGTCGCCGGGATCACCTGCGAAAAGGACCCGGGCGAGCTCATCAATATCAGGGGCAGGCTGGTCATCAACGCCGCGGGCGTATGGGGGCAGCACATATGCTCGCTCGCCGGGATCGAGCTTACCATGTATCCCTCGAAAGGGTCGATGGTGATCATCGATTACCGCATCAACGGCGTTGTAGTGAACCGCTGCAGGAAGCCGTCAGACGGCGACATCATCGTGCCGGGCGACACGGTATCCCTCATCGGTACAACATCGAAAAAAATAGACTACGACAAGATAGAATACCTGAACGTCGACGACGACGAGATCGAAGTGCTCCTCAGGGACGGCGAAAAGCTCATCCCCAACCTGTCCAGGACCAGGGTGCTCAGGGCCTACTGCGGAGTCAGGCCCCTGGTCGACACTCCGGGGAAGCAGGCCGGAGGCAGAAGCATCAGCCGCGGCATCGTGCTCATAGACCATGAGGAGCGCGACGGGCTCGAAGGGCTGCTGACCATCGCCGGCGGCAAGCTCATGACATATCGGCTGATGGCCGAAATGGCGTCCGACATGACCTGCCTGAAGCTTGGAATCAAGGCCGAATGTTCGACACACAAACAGCCCCTGCCCGGCTCCGAAACGAAAATATCCCCGAAAAAGCACATCAGGGCCTTCACCGGCATACCCGAATCGGTCGTGGGCTCGACCCTGTACCGCCACGGACAGCGCGTGCGCAACATCCTCAAGAAAGACAAGAAAAACTACCGCATCATCTGCGAATGCGAGATGGTGACCGAGGGAGAGGTCGAGTACGCCCTCAAGAACCTGAACGTAAAAGACATCGTCGACCTAAGGCGCAGGACGCGCATCGGCATGGGCCCCTGCCAGGGAGAGCTCTGCGCGTACCGGGCCGCCGGGCTGTTCAAGGAGCTCGGTCCCGGGAATCAGTCGGTGAAGTCATCGCAGCTGCTCAGGGACTTCCTCGAGGAGAGATGGAAGGGGATCAAGCCCGTGCTCTGGGGGGATTCGCTCCGCGAGGCCGAATTCACCTACTGGATATACCAGGGGCTTTTCGGCCTGGGCGACATCGACTTCACCAAGAGGCACGGGCCCGACGAAGGAGGAGACCGGTGAACTACGACTGCCTCATCGTCGGCGCGGGCCTTTCGGGCCTTGTCTGCGGGATCCGGTGCGCGTCTGAGGGACTGCGCACGGTGATAATCTCCGGCGGCATGAACGCGCTGCATTTCTCGTCGGGTTCGATCGACCTCATGGGATACGACCCGTCGGGAAAGGTCATCCAGTCCCCGTGCAGGTACCTCAAGCAGCTCGAGGAGAAAAAACCCGGACATCCCTACTCGAAAGTCGGCGTTAAAACCGTGCGCGAATCCATGGAATTCTTCAAGAAACAGTGCGGCCTGGCCGGGCTCGACCTCCACGACAACGGCGAAGAAAACCACTTTCACATAACCGGCCTCGGGACCATGAAGCCTTCGTATTTCTCGCAAAAAAGCGTTTTCAACGACCGGCTCAAAGAGGCGTACGAGAGAAAGGATCCGATCGCTGTCCTCAACTTCGACGGGTTCAGGGATTACTTCACCGCCCTGACGCTCGAACAGATCAGGGGTCTTCCCCTGCTCAGGGGCGTGCGCATCACTACCGGCAAGATCACCCTGCCCTATTATTTCAGGACCGAAAGAAACCTGCACGAATTCAGGTCGATCGACCTGGCGCGCGTGTTCGACTCCGAGAAATACCTGCCGCGCATAGCCGACGAGATCAAAAAGGCGGCGGGCGGCGCGAGGATCGTCGGGCTCCCGGCCTTCATCGGCATTGACAACTTCGGCTGGATACACCGCCGACTCGAGGATATGACCGGCCTCCTCATCTACGAGGTGCCGACCCTGCCGCCCTCGATCCTCGGCATGCGAATAGACCGCGCGCTCAAGACCCGGTTCGCCGACCTTGGCGGCGAGCTTTCGGCGGGCGACAAGGTGTTCGGCGGCGAAATCATCGACGGCATGCTCGACCATGTGCACACCGAAAATTACGGCAGCACCCGGCACCGCTCCAGGTTTTACGTGTTCTCGACAGGAAGCTTCTTCAGCGGCGGGATCAGGAGCGAATTCAACAAGATCGAGGAGCCGATCCTCAAGCTCAGGATGTCCGGCTCGCAGGAAAGAAGCAAGTGGTACTCCGAGTCGTTTTTCGACAAGAAGGGCCACCCATTCCTTTCATACGGCGTCGATACCGGCAAAACGCTGAACCCGTACGGCGCCGACGGAAAAACGGTAAAAAACCTGTTCTGCGTCGGCTCCATACTCGCCGGGTACGATCCCATTCGTGAAGGCTCGGGAGGCGGCGTCGCCATATCCACCGGGTATTACGCTGCCGGCAAGATAATCAGCGCCCGTAAAAAGGCGGACCTCGCATGATAAACCTTGAAAACATCAGCTTCGACCACTGCATCAAGTGCACGGTCTGCACCATATACTGCCCGGTCGCGAGGAACACGCACCTTTTCCCCGGCCCCAAGCAGTCGGGCCCCGATGCCGAGCGCCTCAGGATCAAGAATCCCCGCCTCGTGGACGCATCCCTGAAATACTGCACCAACTGCAAGCGGTGCGAGATCGCGTGCCCGTCGAACGTCAAGATCGCCGACATCATCCAGGACGCGAAATGGAAGTACACCAGGGTCTTCTGGTTCAGGCCCAGGGACTTTTTCATGAGCCGCACCGACCTCGCGGGTTCGGCGGCCACGATGTTCGCGCCGCTCGTCAATTTCGTCGTGAGCCTCACGATCGTGAAGCTGCTGATGGAATTTTTCCTGAGGATACCTTCGGCGCGGGCCTTCCCCACGTACAATAACGGCACCTTCACTTCATGGTTCAAAAAAATACGCGGGCATCAGGGCGGATTCAAAAACAGGGTGACCTATTTCCACGGATGCTTCGTGAATTACAACAAACGCTCCCTGGGCGAGGATCTGGTCAGGGTCCTGAACTCGATGAAAATTGGCGTCGACGTCGTCAGGGAAAAATGCTGCGGCGTTCCGCTGATCGCGAATGGCTACCTGACCAGGGCCAGAAAAAACGCACGCTATAACATCGCCTCCCTTTCTGAACAGAAAAAAAGCAACAGCGGAATAATCGTCACCACATCCTCGAGCTGCGCATTCGCGCTCAAGCATGAATACGCCAATTTATTGGGGCTCGACAACTCGGCGATATACAGCAATACCGAATATATCACCAAATACCTGTTCGACCGCTTCGAGGACGGCAATATTCCCGACATGAAGCCGGTGCACATACGCGCGGCCTACCACGCGCCCTGCCACCTGGAGCGGCTCGGCGGCGTCATGTATACGATCGACATACTCAAGCGCATACCGGGGCTCGACCTGGTGATACTGAACTCGGAATGCTGCGGCATCGCCGGGACGTACGGGTTCAAGAAGGAATACTACAAGGTGTCGCAGGACATCGGACAGCACCTCTTCAAACTTATCGACCGGGCCAACCCCGAATACGTGATCACCGACTGCGAGACCTGCGCCATGCAGATCGAAATGAATACGCAATATCAGGTCATCCACCCGGTGACGCTGCTGGCCATGGCGCTGAAATGACGGAATCCCCGTAGGGGCGTAGCGCGCTACGCCCCTACGGGGATTCCGGTCACCTACGACAACAACCCCTGAATGATGACTTCGCTGGCCTCGTCCTCGTCCATGCCGCGCGACATGAGGGTCTCGAGCTGTTTCT
>ERZ795055.660-NODE-660-length-31545-cov-5.721054_pt1 | contig 31545 bp, 23 predicted proteins | sample MGYA00375139_ERZ795055 | MGnify/ENA primary metagenome ERZ795055 (study PRJEB30184, sample SAMN05720283) | anaerobic digester metagenome | isolation source: active sludge of municipal wastewater-treating anaerobic digesters | place: USA | collected 2015-01-23 ... | reverse complement strand
GTGAATATGTACTTATCGGTACTCTTATAAGTATATCGGTTGCCGTTTTAACCGGCTATATTGTTTCAAAACTAATCTGAGAACTTATGGATCCCTTCAGGGTTTATGATGAGGTAAAACATCAATATTACTCCTTTATTAAGACCTTCCAGGTATTTAAAAAAAAGGAGATTGAGGAATACGTTGCTGAATCTGTCCGTAACAGGCAGATGCTCTGGCAGGAACCGATAATACAGATAAACAAGAGGTTTAAGCCTGGCAAGCCGGTAAGCGCATTGGTTGGTGAGAAGATACTCCACCCCGCGGTCGGGCAGTTCTTTAAAGTCGACACATATTTCCATCAACAGAAAGCAATTGAGAAGGCTGCAGGTGAAGGGCAGAATATTGTTATAACTACAGGTACCGGTTCGGGCAAGACACTTTGTTTCATTATCCCTGCAATTAATTACTCACTTCACGCAAGAGATAAGGGATTGCCAGGCATCAAAGCTATAATTATCTACCCTATGAACGCCCTGGCAAACTCTCAATATCAGGAGCTTTCAGAAATACTTGAGAACAGCGGACTTACAATCGGTCTCTACACCGGTGATACGGAAACAACCGGTCAGGCAGCACTTGAATCGTATAAGGAAATTTTCGGTCCTGATGCCAACCCGAAAAAATGTGAGATCATCGACAGGGAGCAGCTGAGAAAAACTCCTCCCGATATCCTTATAACCAACTATGCACAGATGGAGCTTCTATTAACACGGAACGATGATGCTGCATTGTTCAGAGAAGGTATAAAGGAAAACCTTAAGTTCCTGGTCCTTGATGAGATACATACTTACAGCGGGAAACAGGGAGCTGATGTAGCCTTTCTTATACGCCGTCTGAAACAAAAGACAAATACAAAAGGGAAGCTGATTTGCATAGGCACTTCGGCAACGATGGTCAGCGATAAAGCTGACGACAGGTCAGAAGAAGCTGTTGCAGGCTTTGCCTCAAGACTATTCGGTGAGGTGTTCCTGCCCGGGAATGTGATCACGGAGGAAGCAGATAAATCGATCTGGTTCAACGGGACTATATTAAGTGTACGTATTTCTCTTTCACAGGAAATGCTTAACAGTTTTGACATTGATGTTTTGCAGACTGCTTACCCGCTTTTCGAGGCAGTTATGGGTTATAAATACACCGGTAATCCTGACAGAATTTCATTTGGCGAGGAATTGAAAAAATCGCTGTTGCTTACGGTGCTCGAAAAATCGCTTGTAGAAGTAAGGAGCCTCGGGGACCTTATAAAAACCTATAAGGCAGCATATCGCCAGGTAGAAAATGACGATGCCTGCAGAATGGAGATCCACGCAGGTTTGCTGCTTGGAATGGCAGGGACAGTAATTTCCGGAATGGGAAAGGAAGTTCCCAGGTTTGTGCCTAAGATCCATGCTTTTTATAATCAGGGTTCAGAACTTAAAGGGTGCCTGGTGAAAGGATGCGGCTATCTTAGCGATAAAGGAGAGACAACCTGTCCCAGGTGCAGAGAAAACGGGAGATCAGAAGCTACATTATATCCATTGCATTTCTGCAGAACCTGCGGTCAGGAGTATTATGGCCTGAGTTACAACCCTGATAACCAGAAGGCAGAACCCTGGTCGATCAGTGAGGAGAAAACCAAGGACAGTTGCGGATACTATACTGAAGATTTCAAAGAGACAATTAACAACTTTCCCGAACACTGGCTTACACCGAAAAAAAGAGAGCTGAAAAGCAAATATAAAGAGAGACGGCCCGTCCCGGGTAAGTTGGACCCTGTCAATAATACATTTACGGAATTATTTGATGATGAGGATATTGAAGATAGTGGAACCTTTATCCCCCAACCTCTGCCATATTGCCTTAATTGCAGGACCTACCATGCAGGTTCGCCTACAGAATTTGCAAAATTATTTTTGCTGAACTCTGTCGGCAGGGCGACAGGAACAGACGTGATTGTCTCGGCTTCAGTTAATACCTCACCGGGGAATGAAAAGAAAGTAATTGGCTTTTCGGATAATCGTCAGGATGCAGCTTTTCAGGCAGGCCACATGGATCATTGGTATAATCAGATATATTTCAGGAGGGCATTATATAACCTGCTAAAATCAAAACCGGATTATATCCCTGTAAATGAATTACCTGGCTTATTGTACCCTTTGATAATTACCGATGAATCAAAAATTCCTTTCGTACAGAGGAGAATATTTAAAAACAAATTTCTTGACTATCTGGCTACATATCTGTATGTCGAATTCAGAGGAACAAAACGTTTCCTGTCAATTAATCTTGAAGATGTGGGGCTGATTGAAATAGGTTATGAAATGCTTGAAGAGGCCTTACGTCAACCTGCACTGCAGCGGTATGAATTTCTAAGGAATATTGAATTTCCACTACTGCACGATTATGTTAAGGGATTTCTTGAAATTTTCCGACGCGAAATGGCAATAGGCCACCCGAATCTGATCGATAAGGCAACGTTTAAACAACAAACTATCAGTCTGATTGAGAATATAGCACCTGATAAAAGGATATTTGAGGCAGTGGAGGATACCAACGTTGGCGTATTCACAAACGGAGATAAAGATAATCTTAAATATTCCGATTTTACTTTTCACGCACTCGACGGATCGAGAGCTCTGAATGACTGGGTAAAAAAATGCTTCGGAATTGAAGGAACTGATAATATTGTTATCATCATAAGAGAAACCATTGATTTCCTTAGCAGCAATGACATTGGCTTTATTACCTGCCAGAGATTTAAGGGTAACGATCTTTATTATCTTAAACCTGAGATCATTCTGGTGAAGGTTCCAGGCAATAATTTTAAAAGCGAATGCAGAAAATGCGGTTCTAAATACAACTGGAATGTGGTATCATATTGCCTTAAGTCGACATGCAAAGACAGGCTTGGGAAACCAACACATAACGAAAATTTCTATCATTATCAATACACATTGCCATTCTCAGGATCGGAAACAATTGTCTCAGCTGATCATTCGGGACAGGTTTCGGGCCAGGATAGAAAAGACAGGGAAAACAAGTTTAAAAAAAGTCCGCCTGATATACAGTTTCTGATGGCAACTCCCACAATGGAGCTTGGTATTGATATCGGCACCTTATCATCTGTATATCTAAGGAACGTGCCTCCGAATCCAAGCAATTATGCCCAAAGAGCCGGAAGGGCCGGCAGAAGCGGTCAGGGTTCTATTGTACAGACCTTTTGTGGCAGCGGTCCCGGAAGAGGAGCTCACGATCAGTACTACTACAGAAATCCGATAGAAATAGTCTCAGGTAAGATTGCAGTCCCCCGGTTTAATCTTTCAAACCCCACACTGTTTTCTGCACACATTAATTCACTTATAATACAGGTAATTTCCAAGAAGATAGAAACAAAACCATTTGTCTTCATTGATTTTACAAATACAACAGAGTTACCGATACTTCAGGATTACCTTACCGATCTGCTTAACCTTGTACAAACAAACAGGGAAAAAATAAATGAAAACATACAAGAAGCTTTCGGAAAAGAAATAGATGAATCAGGCGGCTTAATTACCTGGGATTATGTCAACGAGCTTGTAGATCAGTTTGTATATAACTTCGATATGGCATTCAATAAGTTGCGTGAAGATTACAGGGAGTCGCTAAGGGAAATTCTGGAGATTAACAAGATGAGACTGGAAGATAAGGCTCATGATTATGTATTGTCGAGCCGAAGAGAGGCGCTTGAAAGGAGAAATGAGAATCTGAAGACCGGCAAGGAAGACTTTTATGTTTACAGGTACCTTAGCCAGACAGGTTTTCTCCCTAATTATGCCTTCCCTCAGAAAATCAGTTCAATAAAGTTCCTCCATCAGAAAGAAGAAGCCGAGCTGGTCAGAGATCAAAAGGTTGCACTCAGGGAGTTTGCTCCTCACAATACAATTTATTACGGAGGGCAGAAATACAACAACAGGTTTGCCGGCAAAGAAACCGACCCGAATAACATATTGAATATTGCTGTTTGTCCTGATTGTGAGCATATTGAGGTTTTACCATCAGCAGTTAATCTGCCCAGTAACTGTCCAAATTGCGGATCGGTATGGGATTCTGTAAGAACAATACCGGCTCTGAAGTTTCCCCGGATGCGTGCGATTCGTCAGACAAGGATAACTGCAGATGAAGAAGAGAGACTGAAGAGCGGATATAAGATAATTCACAGTTACAAACCAACTTCGAAGGCAGATGTCAGGGAGGTAATTTTTAAAGGAAATACAATATGTAAAATTGCTTTTGAGAGAAATGCCCGGATGACCCATCTGAACATGGGTCAGATGTTCGATTATAACGAGCAGCGGATTGGTTTTAACCTTGATCCTGTAAATTTTACCTGGGTCGCTCATCAGAAAATTCAGGAACATTGTTCTGAAAAGAAAATCAGCCTGAATCAGATCAGAAGAGGGATATCATTGATGACCGAGTCAGGCAATGATGTTATCTCAATCCAGCTAACAGGGTCATTTAATGGAGACGAAGAAGTTTTCGCTAAGACCCTTCTGAATTCTTTTATCCAGAGCATTTGCACCGTGCTGAATCTCGATGATGACGAAATAGGAGGGCTCTACCAGCCAATTTCCGGACAGAATGGTAAAGTCATAATATTTGAAACATCGGAAGGCGGAACTGGTACTCTTTCTTCGATTGTTTCGGATACTGGTCTATTGAGGAAGATATCATTAAAAGCACTAAATATACTTCACTACGACGAAACTGGAAATGATCTTACGGATGCCTGTTCAAAATCATGTTATTCCTGCATCTGTACATTTTACAATCAGCGTGATCATAAATTCTTTGACCGTTCAGTTGTTAAAGAATTCCTGTTGCAACTGTCAGTACTAGAGGATTTACATTCCTCAATAGACCAGAATGTGAAATATGATGAATACCTGAAGATGGATTTGACCAGTCTGGAAAAAGAGGTTCTGATTAAACTTAAGGAGCTGAAAGCAAGGATCCCTTCCGCTGTCCACAGAGTGATCGCAAAGGACGGTGAACCTGTCGCGGAAGCTGATTTTTATTATGATCCCAAGATCTGTGTATTTATTGATGGTCCGGATCACGATAAGGACTATGTAAAGGTGGATGATGAGAAGAAAAGGATGAAACTTAAGAAGCTTGGATACAAAGTATTATCAGTTCATCATTCAGATATTGGTAAGGGAATTACAGATCTGATGAACTCTCTGGGGCATATATGAAGTGATTAGAGACCTTGTAGAAGAATACAGGCTGCTGTTCATCAACTGGTTGACGGGCTTTGATAAATGGGATTATGTTATTGACCGGTGGGGATTATTTAATCCTCCCGGCGTTGGTCCATTCGATAAGGATCCGGATGATGATATTCCATTTCCTGGTTTTAAGGAAGATATTGATGAATAAAATTAAACAAGCCTTCCTTTGACCAGTTTAATAGCTACAAACTTAATTTTTTGATAAAGAGCTATATCAGCTTTTTGACATTTAAATATTGAAATCATAATTATATGCATAGACATATAATACAATATCTTCAGCTAAGATTATACCTGAAAGCATATAAAATAAATAATTTTATCATAATTATACTTATTTACATATAATATATTATATTTGCGGTATATTATATTTAATCGCATATAATGAAAAAGTTGGCAGAATTTGTTAAGGAACGCCGTAAAGCAGTCAGGCTGACCCAGGAGGAATTTGCAGGAAAAGCAGGTGTTGCTCTGACAGTAATAAGAAAAATTGAGCAGGGACAAACCAATCTGAATATGGATAAAGTAAATCTTGTCCTGAAAATGTTCGGACATGAATTAGCTCCGGTAAACAGTAAAGACCTTGCAGAATGAGACAGGCGAAAGTTTATTACAACGAAAACCTTGCAGGTCTTATCACCGAAAACAATGAAGGTGAATATGTCTTTCAATATAACTCTGAATATATTGTAAAACATCCTCAGGATTTTATAACATTTACAATGCCGGTTACAGGCAAACAATACACAAGTAAAATTCTGTTCCCATTCTTTGAAGGTCTGATTCCTGAAGGATGGTTGCTTGATATTGCTTCACAGAGTTGGAGAATAAATAAAAATGACCGTATGGGATTGCTCCTGGCTTGCTGCCAGAATTGCATAGGAGCTGTAAGTGTTGTACCAATTCCGCAAAATGATGGAGAATAGATGTTTATATTGTTATGAACCTCTTGACAACGATAAAGATCTTCATAAGAAATGTTCACTGAATTTTTTTGGAACTGCAATTCCTCCGGTGCTCCCATATTCACTGGATCAAATGGCCGAACTGGCAAAGGATGTTGTGGAGCGTAGTGTTACCGTACCAGGAGTGCAGGCAAAATTATCTATGTCACTTGTTAAAGCAGCCACTGATAAGGCTGAATCAAGATTAACAGTAGTGGGAGCACTTGGAGGAAACTATATATTTAAGCCACCTTCTGAGAGATTTCAGGAAATGCCACAGAACGAGCATTTAACGATGCGCATTGCAGAAGCTTTTAATATCCCGGTTGTACAATCAAGCCTGATAAGGCTGGCTTCCGGTGAGTTGTCATACATCACAAAAAGGTTGGATAGAACTGAAGATGGACATAAGATTCATATGCTGGACATGTTCCAGATAACAGAAGCCTTTGATAAATATAAAAGCTCACTGGAAAAAGTTGGAAAAGCAATACATAGTTATTCCCAGAATACCTTGCTGGATAAAATAGTCTTCTTTGAACTGAATATTTTCTGCTTCCTGACCGGGAATAACGATATGCACCTTAAGAATTATTCAATGATCAGGAGTGACTCCGGCTGGATTCTGTCACCTGCATACGATCTTCTAAATGTTGCAATAATACTCCCTGAAGATAAGGAAGAAACAGCCCTGACACTTGAAGGGAAGAAGAAAAAACTGTCAAAGGAAAATTTTATCAGTCTAGCTAAGAACCTCGATTTAACAGCTAAGCAAATGGAAGGCGTTTTTATAAGAGTGAAAGAAAACAGGCCAAAAGCAATTAATTGGATTGAAAAATCATTTCTTACGGAAAGCATGAAAAAGGAATATAAAAAAATACTGGAATCAAGATATAAGCTACTGGGCTTAATATAGTACGAACACTTTTCCCTATCTTTACCCAACACGCCCGCTGCGTTACTAAAATTGTTACATTTATTTTATGGAAACTTCCGAAAACCAGGATCTGCAACTGGCATTTGATTTTATACGGTATACAAACCGCAATATCTTCCTTACAGGTAAGGCCGGTACCGGCAAGACTACCTTCCTGAAAGAACTGAAAAGACTGTCACCCAAACGACAGGTTATTGTTGCACCAACAGGCGTAGCAGCAATTAATGCCGGAGGTGTTACAATTCACTCTTTCTTCCAGCTGCCCTTCCATCCATATATCCCGACTTTCTACCTGCCTGAGAACAACAGGACAAGACAGTCAGGACAGAATGACCCCACAGGCTATAAGATGAGCAGGGAAAAGATTAACATCATAAAGAGCCTCGACCTCCTGATAATCGATGAGATTAGCATGGTGAGAGCTGATACCCTCGATGCTATCGATTCGGCGTTGAGAAGGTACAAAAACCGTCATCTGCCTTTCGGGGGAGTGCAACTCCTTATGATAGGCGACCTCCAGCAACTTGCACCTGTTGTAAAGGATGATGACAGGGAGATCCTTTCTAAATACTACGATTCATTTTTCTTCTTCGGAAGCAGAGCCCTGGCCAGTGCGGATTATGTCACAATTGAACTGAAGCATATTTACAGACAGACAGACCAGGTTTTTATCAGCTTGTTGAATAAGGTTCGCGAAAATAATGTCGATGCTGAGGTGCTGGATGAACTTAATAAAAGATATATACCTGATTTCGACCCTGATACAGGCGGAGGATATATAACTCTTACAACACATAATAATCAGGCCAGGACAATAAATGACTCAAAGCTTGCAAGGCTTCCTGGTGAGCCCCGTACCTTCACGGCGGTTATTAAGGATGAGTTCCCCGAGCTTTCATATCCTAATGACGCTGAACTAATATTGAAGACCGGAGCTCAGGTTATGTTCGTAAAAAATGATCTATCGCCCGATAAGCTTTTCTTTAATGGTAAAATAGGCAAAATTGAGGATTTTGAGGAAGATACAATTGTTGTAAAATGTCCTGATGACGATCTGCCCATTTATGTTGAAAAGGCTGAATGGCAGAATATGCGATACACTCTTGATGAAGAAACCAGGGAACTTGAGGAGACTATTATCGGCACATTTACACAGTATCCTTTGAGGCTGGCCTGGGCTATTACAATTCATAAGAGCCAGGGACTTACCTTCGACAGGGCTGTGATTGACGCAAAGGCCGCATTTGCACACGGACAGGTGTATGTGGCTCTCAGCAGATGCCGCACTCTTAAAGGTCTTGTACTCAGCAGCCATATCTCTCAACGCAGCATCATAGACAATCCTGCAATTTCTGGTTTTATTAAAGAGTCGACAGAAAACCAGCCGGGGCCGGAGGTTCTTGCCGAATCAAAGAAAGCATACCAGCAACAGTTGCTTTCAGAGCTCTTCGATTTCTCGGAACTTGTCCACCGTCTGAGCTATTGTATTAAGGTTGTAAATGAACATTCTGAAAGTATTCTTGGAAACCCTAAGGAGCTGCTTGAAAAAACCCTGGCTGACTTAAAGACAGATATAGTGGAAGTTTCAGAAAAATTTCATCTCCAGCTTAAGGAACTGCTTAATTCAGAAGAAGATCCGGAGTCGAATGTTCCACTTCAGGAAAGAGTTAAAAAAGCTGCCGTTTACTTTTCTGATAAGATAAATGAAGCATTCAAGGAGATCCTTTCCGGCTATAAGGTGGAGACAGACAACAGAACCGTCCGCAAAACAGTCAATGAAGCATTTGGCAGGACAGCTAAGGACTGTTCCCTGAAACTTGAATGCCTCAATGCGGCGAAGTCAGGATTTCACATCAGCAGGTATCTAAATGCCAGGGCAAAATCAGTTATTGATATCCCTGAAGAAAAAACACATGCACGTAAAGATGCTGATATTACTTCCGGTGTATCTCTTTATCCTGATCTGTTCCAGGCGCTGAAGGACTGGCGTAATAACAAAGCACATGAACTGGAAGTGCCTCATTTCCATATACTGCATCAGAAGACTCTTCTCGAACTATCAAATAAACTGCCGCGAACAGAAGCGTCTATAAAACGTGTAAAGGGCATTGGTAAGAAAAAAGCTCAGATATACGGAAAGGAACTCCTGGAAATTATCACTGCCTACTGTGAAATGGAGAACATTGAAATTCCTGAAACATCCGATACTGAAGAGAAGAATGGTAAAAAAAAGAAACCTGATACAAAAAAAATCACCCTGGATGCATTTAAACAGGGGAAATCAATTTCTCAAATTGCTGAAGAACGGGAGCTTAGCATGTCCACTATAGAAAGTCACCTGGCCCATTTTGTTGGCACAGGTGAAATACCTGTCAATGAACTTATTCCACAGAAAACAGTTGAGCTTATTAGCAGCCATTTCACCGGAAATGATGAACTCAGAATGGGCCCTGTGAAGGAAGCTCTCGGGGAAAAAGTCTCTTGGAGCGATATCAGGTTTGTAGTAAGTCACCTTAAGCACCTGGGAAAGTCATAGACCAGTATGCTTCAGCAACTTTTCTGATATGTTTCTGTCCAGTCAAACTGTTTGTTACCTCATGACTGGCTTTCCCTGTACTCCGACTTAAGCATCTGGAAGATCTCCTTTACAGAGGATATCCTGGTTGCCCTGTATGCATTTATTCCGGCAAATGCATAACCATGCTCAAAATTTCCCTTCAGCGCATTTGCAAGAGCAACGATAATACAATATGGGCTCTTATCAATATCACAGGTCTTTATGCATTTAAACGGACATTTCTTAGGTTGTTTCTTACCATCCCTGACCTTCTGGATAAAACTTGAAAAAATTGCCCTTCCCGGCATTCCGACGGGACTCTTAATAAGCTCTATCTGATTCTCTTTCGCGTCAATATAAGCCTGCTTGAATGCAGGGGAAGCGTCACACTCATGTGTTGTTACAAAGCGTGTTGCCATCTGAACTCCCGATGCCCCAAGATTCATAATATTATTGATATCGCTTCCTGTATAAATCCCTCCGGCAGCTATAAGCGGTATGGGCTGATTATATTGCTGTTCAAAAACTTTCAGTTCACTTACAATTTCAGGGACCAGCTTTTCAAGTGAATAGTTTCCGTCAGTTATCTGATCTTCCCTGAAGCCAAGATGTCCGCCTGCTTTCGGACCTTCCACAATAACCGCATCAGGCAGGTAATTGTAGTTCCTTTTCCACTTTTCACAGATTATCCGTGCAGCTCTGGCAGATGACACGATGGGTATGAGTTTTGTGATACTGTCTTTTGTAAGGAACGATGGCAGATCAAGAGGCAGACCTGCTCCGGCAATTATAATATCGGCCTTTTCGGAGATTGAAGTCTTAACCATATCAACAAAGTTTGTCATTGCAACCATTATGTTGATTCCAATAACCCCTACTGTTTTCTCCCTTGCTTTTCTGATCTCTTCTTTAAGGCCATGAATGCTGGCTTCCAGATAGTTATCTGAGAAATCCTTATAAAGTAATCCTAAGCCTGCACTTGAAATCACACCTACTCCTCCCTCATTGGCCACTGCGGCGGCCAGACCGGAAAGTGAAATTCCTACTCCCATTCCTCCCTGGATCACCGGGACAGCTATTGAAAGATCCCCAATCTTTAATGCTTTCATTTATTACAGAATTAGTATTCCGGTTAATAATTATACCCTGTTGTTAAATCCTTTCCCATTACTAAACGTGAGTTAAGTATTAATGTTCAATAGACGACCCTTTTTACTTTAACCATGAACAGAGAAAAGAATTCCAAATATGAATCCGTTTGCTTTAATCTTAATCAAAAAGTATTTTCTGATGCGGCCCCGGGAGCGAAGGATTTTTATCCCGGCTGAAATGAATTCAAATGCAGGCTGGGTAAATGCGTTACAACGCTACGTGGATTACACCTTGTCAATTAATACCCAAATGTAACCAAAATCCGGTTTAAGAATTAAATTATTGAAAATAAATGAAATATTAGCATTATTAACCTTACATTGCGCTGAATTTAAATAATAAAATATGAACAAAGGAACAGTTAAGTTTTTTAATGAAACAAAAGGTTTTGGATTTATCAAGGATGAAAGTTCAGAAAAAGAATATTTTGTCCACTCTTCAGGTTTAAATGAATCTATCGTTGAGAATGATGAGGTTACCTTTGATCTGGCAATGGGTAAAAAAGGTTTAAATGCTGTAAACGTTAAACTGGCATAGTTTATCTCTAATAAATTTTAATTTTTTGGGTCCCGCCAAAAGCGGGACTTTTTTCTTAAAAACTGTCTGTTATGCTCGAAAAAAAACCTGTCACATTTAAATCTCCCGATCTGTCAAAACTTAAAGAAGTAATAATAGACCACAGAACAAAAATATACATACTTCCGGGCGCAGATGCCGAAGAGGCTAAAAGCCGCTATCTTGAAAGGACCTCATCAAAAAGAGATAAATAGCATACAAAACGCAGTCACTTTCTGTATTTTTCATAAGATACTTTTTCTGGAGCAACACTCCATCCCGAAATTATTCCTCCATAAAAGTAAAAAGTCACATCGAATACTACTCCGCTGTTTTGCTCTGTTACCTGGTAGTATTTTGTTGAACCATACTCCTTGATAAGCTTATATTCGCTCAGATTAAGCGATACATTATCCCTGTCGCTGGCGAACTGACCTGCAACTGCATTCAATACTGGTTGTGCTTCGGGATTCCTTCTCTGGGGACCGGTGAGCCTTGCTATGTAATCATCTGCTGAGTTTACCTGCATGGCATTTGTAACAAATCGTTCCACAACAGCCGGATCTGCCTTCTTCACTTCAGGCAATTTATAAGCCTGTGCCAGGCTCAGGGAGGCAAGCATCCTGAAATTTGCTGCACTCATTATCCCCTTGTTTGCAAAAGGATCAGGATTTGCAACCTTCGATATCTCCGCTTTGGGTTGTCCCTTAAGTGCTGCACGTGAAGCCCTGGCACTGTCGGCATAAGCTTTAAACTTAGCTCTTATTTCAGGTGACCTGAGGCCGCCTACTGTGAATATTGATATTCCCTCAGCCCCGTTTTCAAGCGCTGCATCCATGCAATCGAACATAGCCGGGCCATTTGTTGCCGTCATGCCACAGTATAATGTTGTCATAGCATTTTTGTCTCTTGCATTTTCAAGCGTGCAATCGGAGATAAAACTTACATCACCTGTATAATAATTATGATAAACCATCGGGAAAACTATATCAAGATTCCATTTTCCCCAGTCCTGCCTGACCATTTTCCTTGCCATTTTTGGTGTGGGGAATGGTGAAGCAGCCATCTTTTTACCATGAGAATGAACCACCTCCGCAATCATATTTGCCACCTCAGTTATCTGGTCGCAGCGGAACTGCAGCCATTGTTCATCTGTTGAGGGATCTTCCAGCTCTCTTGGATCATAACCATATTTTTCCTTGAATATCCGGATCATCTCAGGATGATACCCGAAGTCAAACTCAGGATACTCCCTGTCCTGCACAATACCATATCTTGACCATAGAGTTGTTGGAAGTATAACATCCACAAAGCGGTGGTAGTCGATAGCTATTCCGTTAAGATCCTCAACCTCACAGTAGGCTTTTACCTTGTTTTTAATGTACTCCCTGACCTCCGGAAGCGCAGGGCATAAAAATTTATAATAGCCAACATAAGCATTTGTATTTGCGAGGCTCTCTCCTTTCCTGTTTACACTAAGCCAGTCGGGATGGGCTTTAACCATCGAATCACGGCCATGCTCAAGGTTCATCGTCCAGAGCCAGGCATATACCTCAATCCCATGCTTCTTTGCAACAGGTATAGCCTTACGGTAATCGTCAGGAGAAGGCGCATTAAGCATCACACCGTCAATACCGGCCTCATTCATTACAGTGCATACTGAGTCGAAGTTCATTCCGGGCCTGTAATCCATCCAGGTCCAGAACATCGGATAGTCGTTTTTGGATGATTTATTGCCTGAACAGGCTGATAACATGACTATTACAATTAAACAAAAAGGAAGAGTCAGCTTTTTCATATAACTTTTTTAATTTTCATGAAGATAATAAATGCATTCTATATTAGTATGTTACCCCCATCCTGACCTTCCCCCAGAGGGGAAGGAAGGACATCTCGTTTTTCCCCCTGTGGGGGGAAATTAAAAGGGGGGTCAATATTTGATTGTTAAAACTAATTTATATCAGAATTCCGAAATCAGAGAAAACCACTTGGCAGCTGATGAACCCCATACCTCTTTGTATGTTGCAGTATTGAATTGCGGCCAGTAAGGTGTATCTTCATTGAACCTCGACTGCATACCAACAGGAATCTCACCCACCGTTTCACCCGGCAGTGCAACATACTGCTGCATGTAATTGCTTCCTTCGCCCCAGATAAGTGACTGTCCGAATGGATTCTTGCCTACTATCCAGAACAACTGCTGCTCTGCAATATTCATCAGTTCCTTATCTTTCAGATACTTACCACACAAAGCGGCTGCCTTACCTGTTGCAAGGTGGACTGCCGCATTTCCCTTGAATGAAAACCAGACAGGAAAAACTCTCAGGTAATGTTCCTCATCAAGCCTGACGCCATTTGCCAGCTGTTCTTTGAAATCAGGTCCGGCACCCTGCCTTATTCCAACCTGAACCAGATAGAAATTTACCGAATCCTTTATCTCATCCTTGTGATAAACACCACTAGGTACCATGCCATAAGGCTGTACATATTGCATGATATTCTTCAGATATTCACCGAACAACCTGATTGAATTATCCCATTTCTTATAGTCAGGATGATTGGGCTGAGTCCTGCACAACTCTGAAAGTGCCTGCATATAAACATAATCACGTGACTGATGTGTATAATGCACAATTGATTTTTTATTCATGTCACGGTAGAAAAATCCGCTTGTCTTATGAATGTCATTCAGTGGTTCGGTACGCTGGCACTGAATAACATAATTAATAAACTCTGTTGCTTTATCAGCATAGTATTTTTCGCCTGTGAGCCTGTACAGCATGCTTGCTGCCCATGATACCGATGCCATATACTGGCTTTGTGATGCCATATATGCATGTCCGTGTCCCTTGTTAATTCTTTCATCATAACCAAGTTCTTCGAATCTCTTAAGAGCATAACCAAAATCCTCTTTCGCTATCTTCTTAAGGTTTTGCTTAAGCATGGGATCATTATCAATGCTCATTGAGGCATAAGCTTCAATTCCGGAGAACAGGAAATTCTCAAAACCTCCGTTATGAACCGTCACCTGGCGCCTGCCTGCATCATCAACAGTACCAATAAGCCTGTCTGTCCAGAGGTTGGTGCCCCAGGTCATAAAACGATAACCATCTCCGAGCCGGGTTTTCATAATAAAATCAATCCCCCATAATGACTCTTCCATCAGCCTGTTATACAGGTCAATATCGTTTTTCTCCCTGGCGCGGTTTGCCATCTCCATTATTGAATAGGCAATCTCCCCGGTCTGAAGGGCCTGTTGTGACATATCGGCAGCATCGTGCCAGCCTCCGCTGACAGGAAATATCTTACCGTTGTATTCGCAGTTAAGGTCGGGATGACATGCCCCGTGCTTGCCGGGAACCGGGTAACCGCATCTCTCAACGAACATGAAGTTTGTCACCCTCCAGGCTGAATTATCCCAGAGGTTCTTATCAATAAAGAATGGTTGTGTTGTGACTGATCCAACCCTTAACATATAAATTCCTTCTTTACTGAATTCTGTAAAATCAGCTGTTTCGAAATCACCGATACGTGTTTTTTTCTGATCAATTTTTCCCTCCCAGGCAACCTGGTTAGTTGTGAAGTCAACAAGCTGGAATTTCCCTTTGTTGCCTGCAACATTCACAATTGCTGTTTTTTCACTTTCAGGCCTGTATCCTGAAGTGGAATAGATTATACGGTTTGCGGCAGGTCTCCATCCGCTTACAACTTCAGGATTTTCTACAACCTGCAGTTCAACAGCATCAATGTCAAACTTAAGTGAATCGCCCATTGTACGTTCTTTGCCAAAAATCTCAATGGCAAATCTGAGCCTTGAAACCTTATCCCTTGACAATTCAGTCATCTCTACAAAGCATTCGTTCCACTGGCCGTTTACAAGGTTTATCTCATGGTAACCTTCCCTTCCATATTTGTCCGGCACTTTTATCTTGCCGTCATTCTCAACATACAGGTTCAGATAGATGCTTCTTGCCCCTTCGCAATCGGGGTATATATATAAATGTATCCTGTTGAATTTCTCCCAGCTTTTTCCGCCAACTTCAAAATTGGCATAGTATGAACCGCGGCCCATTCCTTTTCCTGTTACACTGTCGGCCAATGTGGGAGAGGCAAGCCTCAGGCTGCTCTTCCCGCTCATGCTTCTGCCGGAGTTAAGTCTCATCAATCCCGGTCCTTCCTGGCTCCAGCCGGCAAGACTTTCCATGTCACAAAGCATATTTGATACGAGCACTTTCTTCGTAAGTCCGAAAGTTTCATAAGATTTACTGTAATCCAGAGGCAGAGGAGAGTGTATATATCCTGAATTACGGATATCCGACCTCAGCTTCATATCAGGCTGGGCAAAGCTGACAGAGACAAAGATGAAAATAATACTAAGTGCAGTAAAAAGTTTTTTCATGGGTAAGCAGATTAGGTTGGAGTTTGGAGTTTGGAGTTAAATGTTTGATGTCTCAAACAAAATTAGGAATCGTTTACATACCATTTACAGATAAAGCGCTGTTTAAGAAGATTTAACATTTCATAAATCATGAACAGGGGTTGGCGTCGAATTTATTTTTAACTTGAATCGGCATTCTTAAAACTATCTGTATGGGAAAGAGTAACAGAATTTTATCAATCGATATTATGAGGGGATTCAACCTGGTGTTGATGCTTTTCGTAAATGACATTTTTGTACCCGGTGTGCCGGCCTGGCTTGGTCATGTGAAAGCAGACGTTGACGGCATGGGCCTGGCTGACTGGGTCTTTCCCGGATTTATGTTCATGGTTGGAATGTCGATACCATACTCTGTGGGCAACAGGATTTCAAAGGGAGACGATAAGATTGCACTTCTCAAACATATACTTATAAGGACAATAAGCCTGTTGATTATCGGCGTTCTTATGTCAAACTCGAGGGCTGTAAATGCCGAATTCACCGGAATTACAAAAAGCCTGTGGTCATTTATCATGTACACAGGTGTATTTCTTGTCTGGAATAATTATAATGAAGAGAAAAGCAGTAAATATCTTATATGGGGGTTGCGCATCCTGGGTGTGTTAATGATAATCCCAATGGTTATTATTTTCAGGGGAGCTGAAGACAGGATCTTCCGGTTCAATTCCTGGGGTATACTCGGAACAATAGGCTGGGGCTATCTGGTTGCCGCACTTGTATATATGTGGTTCCGCGACAGCATTTCAAAAGCCTCAGTATTTGTTGCCATATTCCTCATTATCAACATGCTGTCGAAATTGCATCTGCTTGATTTTCTAAGCCCTGCCAGACCCGTGCTGGGCACAATAATAAACGGCAATGCACCTTTCATAATTCTTTCCGGAATGCTGATTACAATTATCCTGAAAAATTATGCGGAGAAAAATGGCATTAAGACAGTCCTGATTATTTCCGGCCTGGGCATCGCAAGTATTTTAGCAGGATTCCTTCTAAGACCATGGTTTATAATATCGAAGATCCAGTCAACGCCAACCTGGGGTCTGATCTGCAACGGGATCAGCATGGTTCTTTTTGCCCTGCTCTTCTGGATAATCGACATAATGAAAAAAGTGAACTGGAGTTTATTCCTGAGACCTGCCGGAGCTAATTCACTTACTGTTTATCTTGTTCCTGATATGTTCTATTACATAATCTGGCAATTCAGCCTGCCATTTCTATTCTACAAACAAGCTGATAATCAGGCTCTGGCTGTTGCAGGGTCTGTTGTATGGGCTGTTGTTATGGGAGTCGGACTGCCGGTATTACTTGAAAAGATCAATTTCAGGCTGAAACTTTGAAGCTATGTGCAGTAAACATTAATCTTAAGTATATGAACCGGAAATCGAAGAAAACAATTTTCAGGACCTCAATAAGCGTCCTGATAATTCCAGCGTTGATCCTCACGGCCTGCTCATCGGGAAAAACCAGATATCCTCAGGGATCTGCTGTAAAAGTATCGGTGGAACAGAAAAATACTGAACAGGTTAAAAAATATGAGAAGCTGGAACTTACAATCAGTATGAAGAATGTCAGGTATGATAATCCTTATGATCCGGCCGACATTGATCTTTATTCAGTTTTTATATCCCCTTCCGGCAAAAGCATAAAAATCAATGGTTTCTATGATAATTACAAGGGCGCAGACAAATGGAAAATACGCTTTTCGCCATCAGAAACAGGGACCTACAGTTACAAAGTTGTCGTAAACGACGGCTCCCAGTCAGCTGAATCAGAGAGCTCTTCATTCACTGCTCTTGATTCTGAACACCATGGATGGATAAGGCCTTCGGTAAATAATCCTCATTATTTTTCCCATGACGACGGCACTTCATATTACGGAGTCGGAGCATATTCACCCTGGGGAAATAACCAGGAGGTCTTCAATACTTTTATTGATAACAAGGCCAATTTCTTTGCAATATGGGACATAAACTATGGCGGTTTCGTAAACGATAAGGGGATAATTGAGGATAGTCTTGGCTCTTATAACCAGGAAAAACTGGGAGAGATTGATTCTCTGCTGTCGATTTTTGAGAAACATGATATAAAACTCATGTATGCCATCTGGCCTCATGACCTGTACTCTGAAACAGTATGGGCGGCCCAGTGGAAAATAAATCCGTACAGCCAGATCACGAAAGCAGAAAACATATATTCTGATTCACTCGCCTGGGAATATCAGAAAATGAAGTACCGCTACCTTATTGCACGCTTCGCACACAGCAGGAGCTGGGGTATATGGGAGCTCATCAATGAGATGGACGGAACCGACGGATGGGCTAAGGGGCATCATGCCGAAGCCTTTGCATGGGTTGAGAAATGCCAGAAATATTTTACAGAGAATGATCCCTACCGGCACCCTATGACAGCCTCTTTCAGTGGTGGTTTTAAACAATACCGCGATACAATGTACAGGATTACCGGGGTTCCCAACTTACATCTCTACCCGGCTCAGGGCTGGATTCCCAAATTTCCCGATGACAGCCTCCGAAGCGATATGTACAACTTTGGATGGGCTGCAAAACGTTTTTGGGATAATTTCGAAAAACCCGCAATATTCGGTGAAGCCGGAGCTGACCTGACATACTACAAACCCGGGTCGAAGGAATACCACATATCTTACCATAATCATATCTGGGCATCGCTTGTAAATGGCCTGGCAGTTACACCGGTATGGTGGACTGCATCAATAATGAACAGTCAGGACTGGGAACAGCTGAAATTTCTTTCAGAATTCGTTTCTGATATCGATTTTGCAAACAAACCTTACAAGCCTCTTGACTGTGAAGCGCCAAATACTGATCTTTATGCCATGGATTGTGGCGACAAGGCCTTTGGATGGGCAAGGGCCGTCAGGAATAATAAAATTGACTATACTAAGCTCACTCTCAGAAAAGACGGAAACAGTGCATGGTCAGTTTTATGGTATAATACCTGGACCGGAACAACTGTGAAAGCAGAAAAAGTATCATCGTCAGGAGGGAAACTTATTCTTACTGTGCCTCACATCAACATGAAATATCAGGATATAGGATTTAAAATCAACAAATTATAATAAGTATATGACATCCTCAACCCGTATTCAGTCGATAGATATAATGAGAGGCCTTACACTGGTCCTGATGCTTTTTGTAAATGACCTGTATATGCCCGGAGTTCCTTCATGGCTGGGTCATAGCAAGGCTGATTTTGATGGTATGGGTCTTGCAGACTGGGTATTCCCCGGATTCCTTTTTATGGTTGGGATGGCCATACCTTTTGCAATCGGAGGAAGAATAAAGAAGGGTGAGGATAATTTTGCCGTTTCACGTCATATTTTTATACGTACAATAAGTCTCCTTATTATCGGTGTTCTGATGCTCAACTCAGGCAGGGTTGATCCGGAACTGACAGGCATGAGCAAAAATCTCTGGTCACTGCTTATGTACACCGGGGTATTTCTGGTCTGGAACAACTATTCTGAAGATTCTTCAAAAATAATGACAACAATGGGGTTTAAACTCCTTGGAATGGCATTGTTAGTGTTTCTTGTCTTCAGGTTCAACTCAGGGAAGGAAGTTAATAATGGTTCTCTGATTACCGGCTGGTGGGGAATCCTTGGTCTTATAGGCTGGGGATACCTTGTTGCAGCCTTTGTTTACCTTTTTGTCAGGGACAATATCCTGATTACTTCACTGACTGTAGTTTTCTTCCTTGCACTGAATATTCTTTCCGGACTTCATCTTCTAAGTTTCCTGAATCCAATACAACCTGTTTTCGGGACAATAACTGAAGGTAATGTACCTTTCATAGTTCTGTCAGGCATGCTCACCACGCTTATACTTAAGAAATTATCCTCAGGAGACTACAAAAAGCTGATTGTAACAATTGTTACATTTGGCATTCTAAGCCTCATCGGCGGTTTCATACTGCGTAAGTGGTTCATCATTTCCAAGATACTTGCGACTCCCAGCTGGGGTATGATCTGCAATGGGATCAGCCTGCTTGTCTTTGCCCTTCTTTACTGGATTATGGATGTCAGGAAGCAGGTCAAATGGGCTTTCTTCCTAAGGCCTGCCGGTGAAAATTCGCTTACAACTTACATTGCTCCTGATATTATCTATTATCTGATCTGGATATCCGGCGCTCCTCTTCTTTTTTATAAGCACTCACCGGAACCGCTTGTCGTAATTGCCGGATCATTGGTATGGTCACTTGCAATGGTCGGCCTTACAGCACTTCTTGTAAGGTTCGGAATAAAGTTGAAGTTGTAACCTCTCCCTAAATCCCTCTCCCGGGGGAGAGGGACTTAATTACTCGGATACAAAATCTTCCTTTTAAAATGAGGATTCGGATTGAAATGCTTCCCCCTCTCACTCCGGGAGAGGGGGAGCGAGGGGGTGAGGTCATCTGCTCATAGAATAAGGAAATGCTTCCGGCCTGGTGCCACGCACTGTATCAGGTGCAGCGGTCATGCTGAAAACAAGCCTGCCGCCATCCTGCAACTGACTGTGAGTTATGTAGTTCCTGTCAAGTCTTTTCCCGTTCAGCTTAATTCTCTTTACATAAACATTTTCTACGCTGTTTTCAGGAGCTTCGATTACAAGCTTATTCCTCTTTCCGAAATCAAGTGTAACCTTTTTGAACAACGGAGATCCGAAAACATACTGATCAGTTCCGGGAGTAACAGGATAGAATCCCATTGCTGAGAAAACATACCATGCTGAAGTCTGTCCGTTGTCCTCATCACCGCAATAACCATCAGGCTGATAAGAATAAAGCTTATCCATCACCTGGCGTGCCCTGAATTGTGTTTTCCAGGGCTGCCCTGCATAATTATACAGGTAAATCATGTGCTGTATGGGCTGATTGCCATGTGCATAGTTGCCCATATTCATTATCTGCATCTCACGGATCTCATGTATAACTATACCATAATAGGAAAAGTCAAAAACAGGAGGTACTTCAAATATTGAATCGAGCTTGGCAATGAAGTTTTCTCTTCCACCCATCAGGCTTACAAGTCCATCGACATCCTGAAATACGCTCCAGGTATAATGCCAGCTGTTCCCTTCAGTGAAGGCATCACCCCACTTGTACGGGCTGAAAGGCGACTGAAAGGCCCCATCCCTGTTCCTTCCCCTCATGAGTTTCCTGTCATTATCGAAGACATTCTTATAGTTCATTGCTCTTCTTACATACAGATCAATCTCATCCTGTGGCCTTCCCAGCTCTTTTGCCAGTTTCCAGATACAGAAATCGGCATAGGCGTATTCAAGCGTCCGTGCTGCATTCTCATTTATGCCTGCATCATAAGGCACATATCCTAGCTCATTATAATACTCCGCGCCATATCTGCCAACAGAATTTACAGGTCCTTTTCCTTTGGTGTTCTTAATTACGGCTTCGTAAAGTGTTTCAATGTCATACCCTCTGATTCCTTTAAGATATGAGTCAGCAATAAGTGAAGCAGAATTTGATCCTATCATGCAATCCCTGTGGCCCGGGCTTGCCCACTCGGGTAACCAGCCACTCTCCTTATATGTATTTACAAGGCCCTGCATTATCTGGCTGTTCACCTCAGGATACATAAGCGTGAAAAAAGGGAACAGCGACCTGAAAGTATCCCAGAAACCATTATCGGTATACATATAACCAGGTAAGACTTCTCCGTTATACGGGCTGTAATGAACAAGCTCATTCTTCTCATTTATTTCATGAAACTGCCTGGGAAACAACAATATCCTGTACAGACAGGAATAGAATGTCCTTTGCTGATCCAGACTGCCACCTTCAACTTTTACCTTCTTCATCTGAGTGTTCCAGGCTTCTTTTGCACTGCTTTTAACAGCTTCAAAGCTTTTGCCCTCAACCTCGCGCTTAAGGTTAAGTGCAGCCTGTTCATGACTTATGAATGATGAAGCAACCCTGACGCATACAGTATCGCCCCTCCCTGTTTTGAAACCCAGTATGGCTCCTGAGTGCTCACTCTCAGATTCCAGCACATCAAAGTTTATTGTATCACCGGTCCATGTATGTACTGATGTGAAATCCCTGTCAAACTCCGCAACAAAGTAATTGTGAAAATTCTGCGGCACCCCTCCGCTGTTATTACGGCAATAGCCTATAACCTTTCTTTCAGCAGGGATTATTTTAACCATTGATCCTTTGAAAAAACCGTCAAGCAGGATCCACGAAGAATCGCACTGAGGGAAGGTGAACCTGAAAATTGCAGCCCGCTCTGTCGGCGCAAGCTCTGCAGTCACATCATAATCAGCCAGATATACACTGTAGTAATACGGTTTTACCTGCTCAGCTTTATGTGAAAACCATGAAGCCCTTTCTGTTTCATCAGTCCGTATCTTTCCTGTAAGCGGCATTAATGAAAAGGCTGCATAATCATTGATCCATGGACTTGGCTGGTGGGTTTGCTTTATTCCCATAATCTTATTGTCGTCATAGGTATATCCCCATCCGTCTCCCATTTTCCTTGTCTGTGGCGTCCAGAAGTTCATGCCCCATGGAACTGCAATGGCAGGATAGGTGTTTCCGTTTGATAATTTGAATTCCGAGTCGGTTCCCATCAAAGGACTCACCATCTCAACAGGATCAAAAATATGTTTTATAACATCTTTTTTACATCCTGAAGTTAACAGGAGGGAACATGCTGTAAAAATAAGTACAGCTTTCGTCGGTGTTTTGGTTCTTTTAATCATATTTAGTTTTTTACCACGGAGTTACACGGGGTTTCACAGAGTAAAACACTGATTAAAAACAGTGTTACTCCATGTAATACTCCGTGTAACTCCGTGTTTAAATGTATCTTAAATTCAATTATAAAACTTTCAATTCTATCAATCTCTCATACACCTTTTCAGGGGTCAGCCACATCATACAGGCAAAATCACCTCTCCGGCATTTACCCTTGCCGAATATTGTACAGGGCCTGCAAGTCAGTTCCGCAACGGGTATCCTGACTGCATATTCATCAGGCTGCTGCCAGGCTCCGAATCCTGCAAGAGGATCTGTTCCTCCCCAGATTGAAATAACCTTTGTTCCTGCAAGAGCTGCCATGTGCATGTTCGATGAGTCCATGGCTATCATGAAATCAAGTCTGCTCATGAGTGCAAGTTCTTCATCAAGGTTATGCCTGCCTGCCACAAGATATGAATCCTTCAGCCTTCCCTGCAGTTTCTCAAGCTTTTCAATGTCCTCATTTCCCCCGAAAAGCAGGAATCTTATCTTTCTTCCTTCGGCAATTCTTACCAAAAGCTTAAACATGTATTCTTCAGGCCACATTTTCAGTTCATGGCGGGCATAAGGCGCCACTCCGGCAATAATTCCAGCGCCCTCATCAATAAGTGCCGACACCTTGTTTATTGCTGATTCTGAAGCTCTTATCCAGGGCCCTTCTGTTGGTTCTGAATGAAATCCTGCTCTTGTAAAAGTATCTCTGTAGCGTTCAGCTGAATGTTTCAGCTGTTTCCTGTTCCTACCTTTTGTGAGGGCACTTTTTTCCTTTCTTCCCTTGTCAAGAGTTGTAACAGGTACTCCATTTATCCGGAACAGCAAACCAATAATCCTTGAACGCAAAACATCGTGCAGATCAATAACATGATCAAATTTCCCTGTTTTTTTAAGGTCCCTGAAGAGCCTTAATAAACCTGCAAATCCTTTGTGCCTCCCTTTCAGATCAGGCAGGAATAATTTCAGCCGGTCCGACTCACGGAAAAAATACCTGAAAGCCGGCCTTGTCATAATCACAAGCTCCGCATCAGGATGCTGTCTCAGCACGCCCGCAATGACAGGCGTTGTGAAGGCAACATCTCCCATTGCCGAGGTCCTTATGACTAGAAGGCGCATAATCAGTACTTTTCGTATGATTTTTCTTCAATGAAGCCGGAAGCAGTCTTCAGGTTAATTTCCCTCTTTATTTCAGAGCGCCTGTCATTCTTAAAATAAACTGCACGGGCTGTCTGAATGAAATCATCATTGAAATCCTTGTTCCTCTCGAGGTCACGGATATGATCCTCAATTTCCCAAAGCTCACAATTCACATCATATAAAGCCCTGCAAAGCTGATCAGATGTGGATATTATTGAAGATGACACCTTTATGAGTTCATCATATTCCTTCTGAAGATTGGCAAGCTTTGCTTTATCCTTAATTCTTTCAAGCTTTATCTGAAGTATTGTAAGCTTGTCAATTATCTCTCCGTTTGATACTTCTATTTTCATTATCTGAATATTTGGATCTCAAAAATAAGTAAATTTTATCTGCCTTCCGCCTTTCTAATACGGATCAACATCAACAGCTATCCTGAGTGTCGATGCCCCCTTTTCGGCCTCAATCCGCTCAATAACCTCTGATATCAGTTGTTTTGCCCTTGCCGGGGCTTTGTCTCTTTCGATTTTTATAAGAATAGTCTTGATATAATATGACTGAACCTGAGATATTAAGGGTGACTCGGGCCCCAGAACACGCTTTCCGAACTGCTTCCGCAGCTCATTACCAATCAGTTCCGAAAAATTATTCAGTGCTGATCTGTCCCTGTGTTTAATATTTATCCTTATCAATCTTGAATATGGCGGATAGTTAAATGCTTTCCTCTCTTCCATCTGCATCCTGAACATCCCTTCAAAATCATGTCGCAGAACAAGTCTTATTATCCTGTTTGACGGATCAGAAGTCTGAATGACAACCCTCCCCTGCCTGCTTCTCCTTCCTGCTCTTCCGCTTACCTGCTCCAGCATCTGAAAGCTTCTTTCATGCGACCTGAAATCGGGATAATGTAAAAGGTTGTCGGCATTAAGCACCCCGACAACCGTAAGGTTTTCAAAATCAAGGCCTTTAGATATCATCTGCGTGCCGATAAGGATATCAATTCTTTTCTCTTCAAAAGCCTTTATAATCCTGTTAAATGCATTTTTGCTACGGGTTGTATCCTGATCCATCCGTTCAACCCTGGCTGACGGGAACACTATTTTGATCTCGTCTTCTATCTTTTCAGTGCCGAAACCACGGGTAGCCATGCCCGTTGAACCACAATTTCCGCATTTTGACGGAAGACCTGTACTGTATCCGCAATAATGGCAAACAAGCTTGCCGACAGATTTATGATATGTAAGATTAACTGCACACTGAACACATGTTGGTATCCATCCGCATTCTGAACATTCGATATAGGGAGAAAAACCCCTCCTGTTCTGAAAGAGTATAACCTGTTCTCCCCTTCCAAGGGCATTATCAATTGCATGTAATAGCTCGGGAGTGAAATGTGACACCATCAGCTTCCGCTTATAAGCTTCCCGTGTATTTGCAAGGACAATCTCGGGAAGATTGACATGACCATAACGTTCCCTGAGAACAGAAAGTCCATATTTCCCTGAGCTCGCATTGCCATAGCTCTCAAGTGAAGGAGAGGCTGACCCCAGGATTGTTTTTGCCCCGTGAAGTGCAGCCAGCATTATTGCAGTATCGCGGGCATGATAACGGGGAGCAGGATCGTGCTGCTTATATGATCCGTCATGTTCTTCATCGATAATTACAAGGCCAAGGTCACTGAAAGGCAGAAAGACCGAGGACCTTACTCCCAGTACAAGGTTGTAGCTTCCTGAACTGTCAGCTCCTGATACCTTATTCCATATCTCAACCCTTTCCTGATCACCAAGCCTGGAATGATAGATCCCTGTCTGCGCGCCAAAATTTCGTTTAAGTCTCTCAATGATCTGCGTTGTAAGGGCTATCTCAGGCAGCATGTAAAGAACCTGTTTTCCCTTGCGCAGCTGTTCATCTATAAGGTGAATATAAATCTCTGTTTTCCCGCTTGAAGTAACTCCATGCAAAAGGACAATGTCCTTTTTGATGAACAGATCATTAATCTCCTCATATACTGATCTTTGCGCACCACTTAATTCTTTCAGCGGCCCTTGTCCTGCATCAGAAGCACTGAGCCTGGATACCTCCTTCTGCATTGAAGCAAGTATCCCTTTTTTCAAAAGAGAATCAAGTGCAGCCTGGGCACCGGCCGGTTTTGAAAGCAGGGAGGATTTTTTCAATTCCGGTGCTTCATTACCTGTTCCGTACTCTGCCAGGTCCAGATACCTTATAAGCAGTTCCTGCTGCCTGGGAGCCTTTCCCAGTGAGTCAAGCAGCACTGTAAGCTCTTCTTCACTGTACTTTTGCGACAGGCTGATGAAGGTGTCAAGTCTTGGCCTGTAACTGTCATCACTCATTCCCGGAGGCACTGCTGCCTTCATAACCTCTCCTTCACTGCACATATAATACTCTGAAATCCAGCTCCATAACTTAAGCTGAATTTCACTGACTGAAGGTGTTTTGTCGAGTAAGCAGGAAACTGACCTTATTTTTTTGTAAGGAGGCTTGTTATTATGTATTGAGGAAATGATTCCTGTATAAATGCTGCTTCTGCCAAAAGGAATACTTACCCGCATTCCGGGTTTCAGCCTGGGTGCGATATCCGGCGGTACCTCATAGGTAAAGCGGCCACGCACTGCGAGCGGCAGGATGATATCTGCATAGAGAGCCTTTGTCATTTCGTTTGCTCTATGCAAAGTAAGTATAAAAAATGAGGAACTAGCCGGGCTTGATGAAACTAGACATAACTGTAATTAGATGCTCCCGTCTGATTGGCTTTATAAGGCATGCATCACAGCCTGCTTCCAGAATGATATCGGTATCGTTTTCAAATACGAATGCTGTCTGTGCAATAATCGGCAGGTCGCTCCTGATCTTCTTAATCTCCTTTGTAGCCTCAATTCCGTTCATCTCAGGCATCTGCATATCGAGAATAACTACATCTATTTGTTCGTCATTTCTTATATGATCAAGAGCCTCAACGCCCGATCTGGCTGTAAGTATTGTGATACCCGTGTCCACAAGTATCCTGTTCAGATAGATCAGGACATCCTTGTTATCATCAACAAGAAGACAGCGGTGCTTCCTCCAGTCAAGGTTACTGAGGAGCTGATCTTCAGGGATCAGAGCTCGCTTAAGTTTTGTTCCTGCAGGCCTGTAAGGTATATTGAAACTGAATTCAGACCCTATTCCCTTTTCAGATCTGACAAAGATCCTTCCTCCCATTCTTTCAACAACTTCCTTTGCCAGTGTAAGACCTACACCCAACCCTTCAAATGGCCTGTGATGTCCTCCAACCTCCTGGCTGAACTCATTGAAAATACTTGCAAGATTCTCCTTGTTGATACCTATTCCCGTGTCCTTTACAGTGAAGACAATATCATTATTTTCAATAGAATACATCAATTCAATCGATCCATCCAGAGTGAATTTAACAGCATTGTCCATCAGATGGCTAAGCACTCTTTTTAGCCAGATTTTATCAGTGAAAATAAGGTCGTTAACAGAAGAAGCTTTATTGTTCACAGTAAGAATAACCGGCTTATCTGTTCTCTTTATAATAACTTTCGTTTCTTCCATTACATCGCGTATCAGGGCAGAAAGCGATGCTTCTTCATAGGTAATTTCTATCTGTGAACTTGATAGTCTTGAAAGATCAATAATATCTCCGATTATCTGCAGGAGTTTCTCACTGTTGTAATTTATATGCTCAACATACTCTTCCTTGGTTTCCCTTGTAAGATTATCTTCGAGTAGCAGATTTGCAAAGCCGACAACACTGTTAAGCGGAGTTCTGATCTCATGTGAGATATTGGCCAGAAAGCCTGCCTTCAGCCTGTTGCCTGCTTCACTTTCCAGATTATGTCTGGCCATTTCTTCCATGTCCTTTTTCAGGTTTGTAATATCCTGCATCACGGTCATGTATCCAATTTCCTTACCTTCGCTGTTCTTTACAAGTGATGATCTGGTTGACAGTATAATATAATTCCCGTCACGGTGCCTCAGACTTATATCAGAACTGAATGAACCTTCCCTTGCAAGTGACTCATCGCGCCTGGACGGATAATCATTATGTTCCGGATGAAGTCCTGCAATGAATTCCTTCCGGAAATCTGAACTTTTTTCTATTCCTGTAAGACTGTAAACAGCATCATTGGCATACTTCAGGTTATCCGCGGTGTCAAAGTAACATATTCCCTGGTCGATTGATTTAAGCAGGAGACCTGATAAATCTTCGGCTTTTGGACCATCCTTCACTATATCTCCCGGTTTTAACTGGGATTCTGTAACTGTTACGGCTGATTCCGTTATTTTGTCAGAAGATGTTTTAACTCCATCCCTTAGCTCTGATCTGAGCCTGCTTATTCTGAAGTAAAAAAATGTTATAAGCAGAATAAGAACTGCAACTGCGCCTGAGGTGATTAGAAATATGTTTATTTCGCTTATCGTCAATTCACCAGCAACAAAAACAGATTCATTTTCAGTGGAAGGCGCCGGGAATACAGGTGCACATGTAAGAAATAAAAATAAGATCATCATCAGTACATGATAAAGCTTAATGTTTATTCTTAACCCTGAAAATGAACCAGGTGCAGACATTGTTTTGCCGGAAAGACGACTATTATTAATTAATACATGGTACACACGATGCAATTTAATAAAAACTTAAATCAGAATTGTATAAATATTCAAATCAAATGACTTTTTATTTAATCTTTCCTCTTCACTCAGGAAAGCTAAATTAATCCAATTTCAGCACATTGATATCCCCTGCTGCATAAATCGAAGATAATTATAAAAATATTATCTTGCAGGGGATTTAGATAAACCCCTGTCAGGGTTTTTATTACCCTGACATATAATTTAAAATTGCGATTAATATATCGCTGTTTATTAAAGGATTAGGATGATCAGCTATGGCTATAGAAAATGAGGAAAAACATTTCTCAGGAGGGAAACGTTACAAAAATAAAGACATTACAGTATACTGGAAGCCATCAGCCTGTGTTCATGCTTCATATTGTTACAGGGAGCTTATAGAGGTATTTGATCCGAGCAGGCGACCCTGGGTTGATATGGAGGGAGCGGATACTGAAAAAATAATTGAGGTGGTGAATCTTTGTCCGACAGATGCCCTTACCTGGAAATGGAATGAGGAGGAGAAAAATGCGGATGTAAGAGCCGATCAGTGTAATCATGTGAAATTCAGAAGACCGGACCTTATGCAGGCAGGAAGCGAAGCGATGGATGCTGATCCGGTGTCGGCCAAGGTTATGATCGACGGACCAATTGTAATAAAAGGAGATTTTGATCTCAGCTATGCTAATATAAAGAAAGAGGTAAGGGATGGACTTATCTCAATATGCAGGTGTGGTGACAGTGATCACCAGCCATTTTGTGACGGGAAACACAGAAAAACAGGATTCACAGGCTGAAAAATGGAAGAAAATAAAAGCAAAAAAGCTCAGGCAACAGTGGAGGTAATAGAATTCGGCCCTCTTAAAATTTCAGGTAACTTTATTTTAAAGGACCTGAAACGAAACACAGAAGAGAAACCGGTTGAGATATGGCTGTGCAGGTGCGGAAAATCAGGAAATAAACCTTTCTGCGACGAATCGCACAAGAAATAGACTTTACCTGGCAACAACATGAAAGCAGCCCTGGTTCCTTTCATAAGTTGCCCAGCATTTCCCTTCCTTTCTCATTTCATAAATTATCTCGGCAAGTACTTCTTTCATGAAGCTGTGGTCACAGTTTGTCATAACAAGCTTCCTTACTGTGAATCGCTTATAACTTATATCAAAAGCGTTCCCATACTGGTGCGGGCTGTTAACAGAAGCATTTGAATTATTGCGCCTCAGCAAACGGATACTTTCCGTCTTCCGTGTCATAGAGGTGATTATGAACCTGGCTTTATAAAGCCCCTTATCTGAAGTTTTCTTTCTGAACCGCCTGGAGATTTCATTAAGAACCTCATTCGCATCGCGGGTAAGATAAGGTGAACTATGTGTAAGCCTGTCAATTATATAGTTTTTCCCACTGCTGACTTTTACAAGTTTTCCTGTCGATACTCTTTTCTTAATGTCTTCATCTGTCTTGCATGGCACTATCCCGCTGTTACGGGCAGCCGAGGCATAATCAGGAAGCCTGTCATTCAGTCTCCTGCTGTAATCCCTTTGTTTATAGTTTACACATTTACGGTTGAAGTATGAGCCAAGCCTTCCCGTACTGTTACGGCTCATCATAAAAAGTACAAGCAGGATGACAAAAAGAGCCACTCCTGCTTTAAACAGTAAAAATGTTGTACGGCTTCTGAACCTGATTAGCGGCAGTTTAAGTCCTAAAAATTTCTCTTCCTTCTGAGGCATCACAAATCCTTCGCCTGTTACTTGTTCAAAACTCTTGTGACCAGCTCTGCTGCATCACTGAAGGAAACTGCCGAAAATACCCTCAAACCTGAATTGTCAATTATTTCCTTTGCTTCTTCAGCGTTAGTCCCCTGTAACCTTACAATAACAGGCACATTTATCTCACCTATTGACTTGTAGGCCTCTACCACACCATTTGCCACCCTGTCGCATCGAACGATTCCTCCAAAAATATTAATAAGAATTGCCTTTACATTGGGGTCCTTCAGTATTATCCTGAAGCCTGCTTCTACAGTTTTCGGATTTGCACCTCCTCCCACATCGAGGAAGTTTGCCGGGGCTCCTCCCGAGAGCTTTATTATGTCCATTGTAGCCATTGCAAGTCCGGCCCCGTTAACCATGCAGCCTACGTTACCGTCAAGCTTCACAAAATTGAGGTTGTGTTTTCCTGCTTCAACCTCCACGGGATCTTCCTCGTTGAAATCGCGCATACCAAGAAGTTCGGGATGCCTGAAAAGTGCATTGTCATCAAGCACCAGCTTACAGTCAACTGCCAGCACCCTGTCATCACTTGTTTTAAGTACAGGATTAACCTCAAGAAGCTGGGCATCAATGCCGCTATATGTTTCGTATATGCCCTGAAGGAAATTCTGCATATTCCTGAAAGCTGTGCCTGACAGGCCAAGGTTAAATGCTATATTCCTTGTCTGATACTGCTGCAGTCCGATTGCTGGATCAATCTCTTCAGTAAATATCAGATGCGGAGTCTTTTCTGCAACCTCTTCAATCGACATGCCACCCTCAGGTGAATACATGAAGATATTCCTCCCTGTGTTTCTGTTAAGCAGCATGCTTATGTAAAATTCTTTTGTAGTACCCGGGCCTTTGTAATAAACATCCTGGGCAATAAGCACCTTGTTCACCCTTTTGCCTTCGGGACCTGTTTGTGGTGTAATAAGCTGCATTCCAAGCATATTGCCGGTAATCTTTTCAACATCAGCAAGGGATTTCGCTAGCTTTACCCCTCCCCCTTTTCCTCTTCCTCCGGCATGAATCTGCGCCTTGACAACAAAAAATTCCGATCCGAATTTCTCCTGCAGCTGCCTTGCAACAGTTACAGCCTGTTCCGGTGTTTCAGCAACAAAACCTTCCTGAATATCAACATTATATGCTTTAAGCAACGATTTGCCCTGGAATTCATGAATATTCATAATGCAGCTTTTTACTTGTTAATATTCTCTTTTCCAAAGATTTCAAAGGGAGTAAAATAGCAATAATTATATTATTATTTATTTATTTTCGCATAAAAAATATCATGCGGAAGCTACTAAATTCCGAGCTCGGAAGGAAAAGCATTGATCAGTTCAGGGAAGCAGGCAAATCTCCTTTTATAATAGTTCT
>ERZ795055.659-NODE-659-length-31747-cov-6.050959_pt1 | contig 31747 bp, 24 predicted proteins | sample MGYA00375139_ERZ795055 | MGnify/ENA primary metagenome ERZ795055 (study PRJEB30184, sample SAMN05720283) | anaerobic digester metagenome | isolation source: active sludge of municipal wastewater-treating anaerobic digesters | place: USA | collected 2015-01-23 ... | reverse complement strand
ATGATGGTACAACGGTGCAATGGTTAACAGGTTAGACGTTATATTTAATATCGTGGATATACAAGAAATGTAAAAAAATTACTGAAAAATGAAAGAGATCAATTCATCAGAATTTGAAAAAGAGGTTTTAAAAGCCGGCAAGGTGGTTCTTGATTTTTACTCAACTGAATGTCCTCCATGTGAGGCGCTTGCATCAAAATTTGAGGATCTTTCAAAGCTGTATGGCGGCGATATAAAATTCATTAAGATATTCCGCCAGCAAAACAGGGAACTTGCTGAAAAGCTCGGGGTTAAATCATCCCCCACATTGCTGTTCTTTGACAATGGAACAGAAACAGCATCCAGACTCACCGGAGGTATTAAAAGGAGTGAAATAATAAAGAACCTCGACAGTATGCTTACTGCGGAAAGAGCAAGGGAGATAAGGTCAGGGATCAGACCGTCTGTTTCGGAATTTGAGGTCATAATCCTCGGAGCCGGACCGGGCGGACTTACAGCAGGGTTATACCTTTGCCAGTCGAAGATAAACACAGTACTTATAGATATTGCTCTCCCGGGTGGTCATGTTTCCACTACCCATGAGGTATCTAATTATCCGGGATTCATTGAACCTCAGGCAGGTTATATGCTTTCACACAGTATGAGCGAGCAGACAAAGATGTGCGGAACGGTTTATAAGGTAGCCGTGGATGTTACAAGTGTCGACCTTGAGAAAAAAGAGGTGGTAATCGATGAATTTGAAACAATTAAGGCAAAGAGAATAATTATTGCTACCGGAACCACACCAAACCTTACCGGAGCACCGGGCGAGAAGGAACTTAAGGGTAAGGGGATCTCATATTGTGCCACATGCGATGCGAAATATTTCAACGACAAGGAAGTGATCGTTGTCGGTGGCGGCAATTCTGCCGTGGAAGAATCCGAATTCATAACAAGGTTTGCAAAGAAACTTACAATTGTACATCAGTTTGATAAACTCACTGCAAATAAACAGGCACAGGAAAAGGTGTTCAGAAATCCAAAGATCTCAATACTTTTTGATAATGAACCAAGAGCATTTGTCAGGGAGGGGGATAAGATAGTTACCGAAGTTGAAAACGTAAAAACTAAAAGACGTGAGAAACTGACCAGTGACGGAGTTTTTATATTCATAGGAATGAAACCCAACATAAATTTGTTCAGGGATAAGCTTGAACTGGATCAGTGGGGCTACATTAAGACCAATGAGGATATGAAGACCAGCATCCCCGGAGTATATGCTGTAGGCGATGTGATCAGTAAAAAATACAGGCAGATCACGACTGCAGTAGCTGACGGAACTATAGCCGCAATGTCAATAGCCAAAGAACTTGATTGAAAAAACGTATTAAAAGACGTATTAAAAGACGTATTAAAAGACGTATTATAATACGTAGATATGTTTTGCAGTATCCAGCATTTCATCCGAAGCAGCTTTCATCACTTTCCCTGCATTTTCCGGCATGACCGGGATCATTTTTCCGGCATCCATCATTGAAATGAAAGTCAAAATCAAACCTGCTTTGCTTCTAAATTATGACCTGCTCTATCATGAGTGAATAAATTAAAAGTGAAAAATTATTGTTTCAGACCTGCAACCGGATATTACAGGAACGGAACATTATTTCTTCGGGATCCATGGAATGAATGCGCTGGTATTCTCAATATATTCTTTATACTGAGGTTTACTGTCCTTCAGGTTTTTTTCAAGAAGGGAAACTCCCGAGACTTTAATTATAAGGGCAGTCATAAGTATTGATCCAAGCGCCGGGAGGTAGCTTCCTGCTGAAATGCAGATAAGTCCGTATCCCCACCAGACTGCCGAGTCGCCGAAATAGTTTGGGTGACGGGTATATCTCCAGAATCCTTTATCCAGGACTTTACCTTTATTTGAAGGGTCGGACTTAAACCTCGACAGCTGAAAATCTCCTCCTGCTTCGAAAGTGAAACCAATGATCCAGATGATAACCCCGGCAAAATCAAGTAATCCCGGATTCCTTTCAGCACCACCAAACTGGGCCCCGAGAAGAGGAGCGGAGATAAGCCACATCAATACACCCTGCAAAAGAAAAGTCTGAAAAAAGGATATCCACCAGTATCTTTTCTCACCATATTTCTTCCTGAACTCCCTGTACCTGAAATCCTCACCCTTCCCATAATTACGCCATGTGAGGTACAATGAAAGCCGTAAGCCCCATAGTGACACGAGAATTAACAGAATAACTTTTCTTATAATGTTTCCATCAGTATTGATGAAGTAGAAAACTGTTGCGACAACAAATCCAAATCCCCAGAAGAGGTCGACTATGCTCACATTTTTTAAATAAATGCTTGCAAGCCACAGGAGAGTCATCATACTGATGATAACCATCAGAGCCTGGAGGTAAATCTGAAAAAACGTCATTTCTTATTCATACATCAGTGCGACCGAAGCTGCTCCTACGCCTGCATTTAATCCCACAACGGGAGAGATGTTGACCACCGAAACCGGTTTTATTGAGGTCAGTTTCTCCATTTCTTCCGAATACCATTTTGCTGCATCCTCATTGTTGGCATGCAGAACTATGTAATTCCATATTGTTTTTCCCTCACCGGTCTTCTTTATATGGTCCATAACCTTTTGCATGTTGGCCTTCTGACTGAAGGCTTTGTCGAAGACGATTGATTTCCCGGTTTCATCAACGGATACAATAGGGTTTATATTCAGCAGGTTTGCTATCCATCCTTTGATATGAGACACCCTGCCTCCGCGGACAAGATATTTAAGTGTCTTTACGCTAACCAGTATCCTGGCATTTCTTATCCATTTCTCTGTCAGGGCAACGATCTCATCGTGAGACTTTCCGGATTCTATTGCTTTTGCTGTCCTCAGGACTATCAGTCCGAGTGCACCTGAAAGATTTCTTGAATTTATTACGGATATTTGTTTTCCGAATTCCCTTGAGATCCTGTCAGCCGCTTTTTTACTGCTGAAAAAGGTTCCGCTAAGCTTTTCACTAAGATGGATTGCAATCACCGAGTCATAATGTGATGCAAGGTGTGAATACAGATTTACGAATGTATTTTCGTTTACCTGAGAGCTTTTTGGATATTCTTCCGATTCATCCAGGAGTGAATAGAACTGTTCCGGTCGGATTGTTACCTTGTCGAGATAATGATTCTCACCGAAGCTGATATTGATCGGTGTCATGTTGATCTGGTAATGATCAAGGAATTCCTGTGAAAGATCGCAGGTTGAATCTGTTACAAGTGCAATGTTCCATTTCCTGTCATTTGCCGTCTCATAATGACGAATCATATCATCGGCTTTCTGGAAAGTGATTGTACCGGCTTTTCTCAGATCCTTAAAAAGTTCAGCAGGTTCATTTGTGTGAACGTGGATCCTCCTTAATTTGTCTGATCCGGCAATAACAGACGAGTTACCGAATTTATTCAAAGTATCAGACAACAATTGTTTGTCGTACCGGCACTCTCTGATGATAGCTTCTGTACAGTATCTGAAGTCAATAACTTCCGGAAATGTCTCTTCTATCTTCTGCAGATCGGCTGTAGCGGCCGTCCCTGCCATTATAATATCCTTAATGTTCCTTTTATTAATGAATTCAATGATCCCTTCAATAAAAACAACAAATCCTTTTGCTCCTGCGTCAACAACATTGTTTTTTTCGAGAACTGCAAGTTTTGTCCGGGTTTTCTGAAGTGATTTTAATAATACCTCATAGGAACTCATCATCAGGTGATTGAAATCGGTAAATTTGTTCCAGCTGCTGTAAATAAATTCGGCCATTTCCCTGATTACTGTAAGCATTGTTCCCTCCACTGGTTTTGCCACAGCTTCGTAGACATAGCTTACAGATTTTTTAAAGGCTTCTGCGAATTGTTTAAGTGTTACCGATTTAAAATCACCTGTTTCATGACTTAATCCATAGAAGAACTGTGCAAAGATTATCCCGGAATTTCCCCTGGCATTCATCAGGGTGGATTCAGCAATCCTGTCGGCAGTTATTTTATATGACCGGTGGGGGTGAAGCGATTCGATTACCGATCTTACGGTACCGGCAAGGTTTGTACCTGTATCACCATCCTTTACCGGGAAAACATTGATCCTGTTAAGCTCCACCTGATGTTCGATAAGCTTCTTCGAACCTGCAATAAATGCATAATACAGATTTCTTCCATCCATCTCACGAAGCGGAGCTGCTGCTGTGATTGTCATTCAGTATTGATTAAGAAATGTAAAAATAATAAATAAACAGCCATTATCACTTTTTGTTCGGATTTTCCCGGAACCCGGCTCAGCAGAGAAACCTTATAACCTTTATCCTTCAGCTTCCTGGCAAGATGTCGTCCGACCAGTCCGGTGCCTCCTGTGATAAGAATATTCTTCATTATTGCTTCATTTCAATCTTTCTTATCTGCTCCTGGAACTGTGAAGGGGTTATTCCCTTTATTTTCTTAAACTGCCGGTTGAAATTTGAAATATTCCCAAATCCGGAATGATATGCAATTTCAGATATATGGTAAGTATCTTCGGTCAGGAGTTTACATGCATACCCGACCCTTATATTAAGCAGGTAGTCCTTAAAGTGCATTCTGTAGGTCTTTTTAAAAGTTTCATAAAAGGCAGTATTCGACATATTCGTTATCTTCAGCAAATCTCTTATATTGATGTTATTCTGGAAATTCTGCATTATATGCCTGTTTGCTTTCTGCATGGAGCTGTAGTCATCGAGCCAGAACGGTCCGCTGAATGCCGGGCTGGAAAGGATCCTGTATTCATTTGTTTTGGAAAAAATCCGGAAAATATTTAAAAGCGCATAGAGCCTGTCCTGATCGGTCATATTCTGCATTTTCAGCATAATAGCAGAAATCTGTCTCTTTGTCCTGCCAAGAAATACGTAGCCCCTTGAGGATTCCGTAATAAAACGATTGAGGTTGCTGTTTTCGGGCAACCTGAAAAAATTGTCTCCGAGGAAATTATAAACAAACTGAATAACAATCCCTTCACCCTGAAATCCTTCAGGATCATCAAAATATTCCGGATCACACAGGCTTTCATGCGGGGTAAATGCTCCGATGAAGACAAGGTCGTTATTTTCAAAGCGATCTATATTATCCCCGATCATTCTTTTTCCTCTTCCTTTTGTGATCAGGCACAATTCATATTCGGGATGATGATGCCATTTTGTAAAAGGATTATTCTCCCTGTAATAAATAAATGATTTGTGTGGTTCCTGGAGCAACCTGACTTTGGCTACCTTCATATCTTCCAGATTATAATGCAAATAAAAATAAAAAGATGATCTTCTGGTACAATCATGTGTTAAAAATCCACAAAATTGGATTGTATTAAGTTTATTAACATCAGAAATACGACGAAAAGTATTTTAATCTGGAAGCGGAGATTCTTATTTTTGAAAGAGATAATGATAATCCGTTGTATGACAGAATAACTTGTTCCGTGGATTCAGTCTTAACAGGGTTACAGGGAAACTTGCAATGCCAGTCGAAATAATTAATCAGCGCATGAAAACAAAACATTATTTTGTCCTTTTTCTATGCTGCATCTTATCTTTTATCCGGGGCATATGTTTCGGCAGACCGGCTGAAATGCTCTTCAGGGAATTGCCGGATGCAACGGACAAATTGCCACAGGTCTTTCCTCTTCCGTCGGAAATTAAAGTATCTGAGGGAGAATTCAGCATAGATTTAAAAACATTAATACTTATCCCGCAGGAAGCTTCCGGGCAGGAAAGATTCCTTGCAGGACTTTTATCTTCTGAGTTTGCCGATAAATATGAACTCCCGGTCATGATCAGCAAAAAAAACTCACTTAGAGATGCTGAAAGATTCATCCTTATCGGAGATATTACAAATCCACTCGTAAAATCATATATTGACCGGAACAGGTTGTCAGGAGTTTTGGAAAGCCTTGGAGAAGAGGGTTATATACTTACGGTTACCCGGACAAATATTGTTGTGGCTTCAAATACTTCGAAAGGAGCTCTTTTCGGACTGGGATCACTTCGCCAGCTGATTTGGATGAATGACGGATCCCTTCGTGTTCCGATTGTGCAGATTAAAGATTCTCCCCGGTATCCTTTTCGTGGTATTAAAATGTATCTTCCCGGCAGAGAGAATATTTCCTTTTTTAAAAGGTTTGTTAGGGATTTTGCAGCTTACTACAAGTTCAATACAATCATTCTTGAGCTTAATGCAAATATGCGTCTGGAACGCCATCCTGAGCTGAACACCGGGGCTGTTAAATTTGCCAGGATGCTCAATTCCAGCCGGCTCGACAGACCCCCCGGTTTGCATATGGAATATCAGAATTCGTCACACCAGGATAATGCCGACGGAGGAATACTTGAGAAGGACGAAGTTGCCGACCTCGTAAGTTACATGAGGAAATTCAATCTGGAGGTTATTCCTGAACTTCCGTCACTTACCCATGCATATTATCTTCTTGCCGGACATGAGGAACTTGCAGAGAATATGGATCAGCCTGTACCCGACACCTACTGCCCTCTCAAACCCGGCAGTTACGATCTGTATTTTGATGTACTCGATGAATATATCGAAGTGATTAAACCGAAGATAATCCATATCGGTCATGATGAATGGAGAATGGAAAAAGATCTTTGCGAATTATGCAGGGGAAAAGATTACGGGGAACTGTATGCCGCAGATGTCAGAAAGATACATGAATATCTTACGGGAATGAGTATTAAAGTCGCATTATGGGGAGATCATCTTCTCGAGTCGGTCACCGAAAGAGAATTCCAGACATGGAAATCTTCCACAGGATACCAGTACAGGATCCCCGGAGCGCTGAGACCGGAGCAGGTCTTAAACCTGATTCCTAAAGATATTCTGGTTTTCAACTGGTTCTGGGATGAACCGGCAAACGACAGACTGGTCTCCGGGTTCGGATTCAGGCAGGTTTACGGTAACCTCCGTGCCGATATAGCTCAGTGGGAGGAAAGGCAGAATATAAAAGGACTACTCGGGGGAGCACCTTCTTCATGGGCCGCTACCACCGAGTTTAATATAGGTAAGGATCAGCTCGTTGATCTTCTTGGTTGTTCAAATCTACTCTGGTCGGGAAAAAGTATTCCTGTCAGTCGGCTTGCCCGGATTACCGATGCACTTGTCAGTGATATTAATTTCAGGTTCAGCGGAAAGAAACTTCCTTCTCAGTCAGGAAGCAGAGTGACGCCGGTAGATATCTCACCATGGTTCAACTCATCACTGTCAACCGGAATCGACAGCCTTAATTCCAAAGACCTATTGACAGGAAATGTAAACGCCGGAAGCAGGATATTTAAAATTAGTCCCCCTGCAGCAGGAAATCTTAGAGCTGCTGTTGTATCAACACAAACAGATTATCGGGGAAAGGCAATTGTGGAGGGCATTAAAATAAATCGCGATGTGAACAGCCTCATCTTTCTTCATGCATGTGCCAGGGAAGGAAGTAACCGGAAAGCCTATGCAGCTATATATAACTTTTATGACACTTCCGAACTTCTGGGATGGTACGAGGTTATTTACGAAGACGGATTAATAATATCCATCCCGGTCAGATATGGAGTTAATATCCTGGACTGGAACCTTAAGAAACGATTATCAGGAAATGAAAAGCCTGTTATTAAATATAACCAGAACCAGTATGCCTATTATGCTCCTTCTGTCCTCTGCCAGGCTGATGGAGCAGATCCGGTAAGTTTCTTTGCTTTTGAGTGGGAAAATCCAAGATATGGGAAAGTAATTAAAGAAATTAATCTCAGATCAGCTATTTTTAGTCGAAATGATTCCAATGCAATTATCCTTTTGGGCCTGAGCGTAGCAGAGAATACTGTAAAAAATCAGTCCAAAGGGACAGAAAGACAATGATTTTAATAAAACTGACCCTGAACTTATGATCACAGAACCAAAGTCTCAACCAGCATCCGGCACAGAAAGGCTTGTATGTGTTGATGCCCTCCGGGGCTTCGACATGCTCTGGATAATTGGTGGCGCAGAAGTGCTGATATCACTTGGCAAAGCATCAGGAATAGGCGTTCTCAGCAATCTGGAAGTACATTTCGACCACACCTGGGGGCAGTTTCATTTTTACGACCTTATTATGCCACTCTTCCTGTTTATTGTGGGAGTTGTCATGCCGGTAGCATTCAGTAAGAGGCTTAATAAGGGGGCGCGAAAACGTGATCTTTACCGGCACATTCTTAAACGGGTAGTAGTCCTTTATATACTCGGGCTCATTGCATCAGGTCACCTTCTGACCTTCGATACAATGAAAATGCATCTCTGGACAGATACTCTTCATGCAATTGCTGTCGGGTACCTGATCAGCTCAATTCTGATTTTGGAGGTTAGCAGGAAATGGCAGCTTGGGATAACCGCAGGATTATTGATAATATACTGGCTCATAATGGCGCTTATCCCGATCCCTGGTCAGGGTGCAGGGAACTATGAACCAGATCTGAACCTCGCCCTGTATGTTGATGATGCAGTTTTAGGCCATTGGCAGGAAGGTGCAGGATGGACTTATATTCTCACAAATATGACCTTTGTCTGTTCCGTTATGCTGGGTGTTTTTGCCGGACAACTACTTTTATCAGATAAATCGCCGGTGAAAAAAGCAGGATTGCTGGCTCTGATTGGGATCTGTTGTATAATTGCCGGTAAAGTATGGGGAATATGGTTCCCGATAATTCATCATCTGTGGACAAGCTCCCTGGTATTGTTTGCCGGAGGGCTCAGTTTCCTCCTTCTGGCCCTTTTTTATTACGTTATCGACATCCGGGGTTATAAAAAGTGGGCATTCTTTTTTGTGGTGATAGGGATGAATGCAATTGCTGTTTATGTTGCCACGCATCTGTTCGATTTCACTTTAATCGGGAATGTATTTGTCGGAGGACTTTTAAGGTTCCTCGGGCCCTGGGCTGGTTTTGTGGAATCCACAGCAGCTCTGGCAGTTGTATGGCTTATTCTGTATTACATGTACCGGAATAAAACATTTATTAAAATATAGACTTTACAAATCTTCGGGCGATAATATCAGTTCAGATTAAAATGAAGAAACATTTAAATAAAGTATTTTTTCTGCTTGCCTTCCTAATGGCAACAACAGCATTCTTTGGTTGTGTCCGGACCGAAAGGAAGGTCGTGAAGGATGTAGGAAAACCTGTAAGCATAATCAGCAAACCCTTCCGTGTGCTTGTGATAATCGGCGACCAGTGGAACGATCCGATGAGTTATAATATTGACCCCTTCAGGGTAAAAAACGAAGACTTTCTGGATGTGGTTACTATGCTGAAAATATGGGGAGTTCCTTTTGATATTCTGCGGCTCGACGAGCAGAGGTTGCAGATAAACAGGTTCCTTGATTATGCTGCCAGACCGGCTTACGGATGCGTTATCTGGATGGCTGATCCGGATAAGCTAACAGGAATGTCTGCAAATTATGAAACACTGGAACGTGCAGTAAATGAATATGGTATCAGTATGATTGCACTTTTTGATTATATAAAGTCCGAAAAGGTTGCCGGTCTTTCCGGTGTCAGTTTAAATGGTATAAAGAAAGTAAGATTGAACGGTAATAATAATTTCCAGATATCAGGAAATCATTTTATAACGGAAGAAGCACAGGATGTTCACCTTCCCGACATCAGACAGCTGGCGGGATCCAGCATACCTGAAGCTAACGGCATCACTCTGAATAAAATAATTGATAAGGAAGATGTTACGGATATCGGACTCGTCACCTGTTCGGTAACCGGAAATGCAACTGTCCTCGGGAAAATTGGTGATATTCCGCAGTTTGTCGTCAGGGATATAGATAATGATACGAAAACAGTCTGGATCGGTGGCGGATATGACTGGTTCCGTAAATACCCGGTTATGAGAAGGATCTTCAGGAAGGCACTCGTATATTCAATCGGTTATGGTGTATTTAATGACAATTTCGATAACGGTTTCATCTGCATTATGGATGATGTCGGGTGCAGTGAGCATGCATGGAGCCTGATGTGGCACTATCCCACACCTGCAAAGGATACGCTGATTAAATATCTTATTGAACCGCTTGAAAAATACGGGAAGATGATGGTCCAGAATATTACTCCCGGCTTTGCAAATCCCGAAAAGAAACTTATTGAATCTTCATGGGAAGTTCCTCCTTTCAGGGATATTTTCGGGAACTGGCAGGATTACGGATCTACCAAAGAAGGACTTATTGAGGGACTCAGACGAGGTGTCTTTGAGCTTCAGCCTCACCGCGCATGGTCACATATGAACTGGGATCTCGAATCACCTCCCGGGCCATGGTGGGGTAGTCCTGTCGATGATGAAATGAAAATTACCGACTGGTACAACGAGGTTGTTGATGTCAGACGCGATCATGCACCTGTGCCTTCAAATGATCTGCTGTTTATTTACAGAAAAGGGATTGAGGCAATTAAGGAAGAATTTGGCGTAACCCCTTTGGCTGCCGAGGTTCGTCCGGGAGCAGAACTCCTGGAAGGTACGGCCGGAGGGAATGATAATGGCCGGATCGCTGCAATAGCCGGACTGGGTGTAAGCCGTGAATGCTATGTGGGTGTCGACAGGACAATTGAATTTAAAATGATGATGCCGGAGCAATTCACCTTCCATGATCTGGACCTGACGGCACAGACAGAAGATCCGGCAGATTTGATGGAGGCTGACTGGGACAGGCTCCGGACATTACCAACGGAACAGTTAATGAAGTCAAAAATTGCAGGCGGAAGGAGACTTAATGTGCATGGCAGCCACGACTGGATCGAATCACGAAAGGATAAATACTGGATGGGATTTAATGAAACATGCGCCTACCTGCATTCAGAAATCTCTGAAACGGAAGATGAAGGATTCGGAATAAATTTTGCCTATGATGACCACTATTGCAGATATTTCGAAACAAAGTCATCTTTATGGACAATCGAATTTTCGGACCACCTCAGAGAAGCCCTGGGAAGCGGGATTTCTTTTCAGGTAGATGGAAGAACGGTCAGTAACAGCTTAAAAGCATCACAGAAAATTACCGTACCTGCAGGGCTTGGATTTCATACAATTAAACTGTTTAGTAATAATTGAATTAATGTACTCACTATGAACCAGTTAATAAAAAATGCAATACTTTTACCATTGATCCTTCTCATTACGTTCATTTTTTCATTAAAAATAAACGCAGAAAGTAAAACTCTGATTTTTCCTTATCCACAGAAAATTCAGCTGACGGAAGCTTCATTTACTCTCGATGAGAAAATAACAATCCTTACACCTCAGAAACCGGCGGATAATGACATTTTCCTAGCTAGTTTCCTTATAAGGGAACTCAGTGATAAATACGGGATAGCCTTGAAAACTGTGAAGTCAGATGCGCTCCCGGATAAGGGCAGGTTCGTTCTGATGGGCAGATTTGACAATCCGCTGGTCAGCAGGTATCTTAAGCTTAATAATCTGACTGTTTCGGAAAAAAATCCGGGTTCTGAGGGTTATTATCTTGAAGTGTCAGCTGACAGGATAATTATTGCAGGAAGCGATGATGCAGGTGCATTCTACGGATTGCAGTCGCTGAGGCAGCTGATAGATGCAGGTGACGGCAAATCTGTACAGGGATTAAAAGTTACTGACTGGCCTGCATTCCCCTTCAGGGCTGTCAGGTTATATGTACCCGGACCGGAAAATGTTGCTTTTTTCAAGCGTTTCATGCGCGATTTTATGTCGCTCTACAAATATAACAAGGTGATCATAGAGCTGAATTGCATGCGCCTCGACAATCATCCGGAAGTAAATGCCGGCTGGATAGAGTTTTCGAAATCACTTCAGTATTCAAGATCAAATTCTACCGAAGGTATCAGGGGTGAAGAGAAAAACTCGAGTCATTTCGATGCCGGAGACGGGTTCATAATCGAAAAAAATGATGTCAGGGATATTGTCAGATATGCAAATGAGAATTTTCTTGAAGTGATACCTGAAATTCCATCCCTTACCCATGGGTACTGGCTGCTTACCAGGCATCCTGAGCTTGCCGAATATCCCGGCGATATCTGGCCTGATACTTACTGTCCGTCAAATCCGGATTCCTATAAGCTCATGTTTGAGGTTTATGATGAGTACATTGATGTTATAAAGCCAAAAATGATCCATATAGGTCACGACGAGTGGTGGGGAGCACCTGTCGGAGTTTGTCCGCTCTGCAAAAACAAAGACTATTCCGAACTTTTTGCAGGAGATGTAAAGAAAATCCATGATTATCTGGGATCGAAAGGAATCAAAGTGGCGATGTGGGGCGATTATCTTCTTGAAAGTGTAAGAGAGAAAAAATATCAGAACCGGACCTCTTCAACCGGTGTCAGATATCAGACACCTGGTGCCGTCCGGCCTGAAATTGTAAGGTCAACAATTCCCAAAGACATTCTAATATTTAACTGGTTCTGGAAGGATCAGAGCAAAGAGGTCGAGCTGCAGAATTTTGGATTCAAACAGATTTACGGAAATTTCACTCCGAACATAAGCAACTGGTCAGAAAGAATTAAAAAAGTTGATCTTCAGGGTGGAGCGCCTTCTTCATGGGCTTCCACAAATGAATTCAATTTCGGAAAGGACCTGATACTTGATTTTCTGGGCTGCGCTAATTTCGTATGGTCAACTCATACTGTTAACCAGAGGGAACTGATAATTATTGTTACCGAACAGCTTCCTTATATAAGATCAAGACTGAATATCAGCAGGATCCCCTCAAATGACGGAGATCCGGTTGAATCAATAAATATTTCAGAGGCATTTAACCTGTCAGAAAATTCAGGCATTTTTAAAATTGACCTGAACTCCATGAGAAGTGGAAAAGCAGGGGTCGGGAAAAAGATTTTTACCATAGGCCCGGTCGATAACTCCGGAAAATGTGCAGTTGTTGCAGGTGTTAAGGGAAGGGATGAAAACCCTCTTCCGGCAAGAGTGGAAGGTATTCCGGTCGGTGAAGATGTAAGCAGCCTGATATTCCTGCATGCCTGCGCACGTCCTTCCGAAAATCAGAAGGCATATTTCAATATTCCTGATTTTTTCGACTCGGCAGACCTTCTTGGCTGGTATGAAGTTGTTTATGAGGATGAATTCAAAATTACAATACCTGTTCAGTATGGGGTAAATATCCTTGAAACAAATCCCGGGGGAGAAGACAGACTTGATCTGAATGAGGGAGAGACTGGTTCAGCCCAGAATGTTTATTGCTATAATGCCGACCCGGTGATCTGCTCAACGGGAGATCCCAAACTTACGTTTTATGCATTTGAGTGGGTCAATCCAAGATATGGAAAGATAATAAAAGAAATAAACCTCTGCGGAACACAGGATTATCAGGCTACACAAACTAATTACGGTACACCCGAATATGCCCCTATGAAAAGCAATGCAATAATCCTGGCAGGATTGAGCAAAGTTGTTAAGAGACAACCTTATTTACCAAAAGCGGAGTGATTTAAAAAAGAATTAATAAATTTTAAATCTATAACCAAATAAATAAAAAGACTATGAGCAAAAAGGAATTAATGTTTACAGGATCTGACACCGAAGGCGGAATAACTTCTGGTTATCAGATGAATGATGGGGTAAAACTTAAAGTTCCCTATTCTTTTTTCGGTTCCATTTATGATGAGATGGAAGAAAAAGCCCTTCTGGCAGTTCTTAAGCAGGATTCACAGACCATGGGACCTCAGGTTGCATTGTTCCAGAAAGAATTTGCCCGGGAATTCACAGTAAAGCATGCACTTGCGACATCAAACTGTACAACCGGAATGCATGCTGCCACACAGGCTATGGGGATAAAAGCCGGTGATGAGGTAATTGTAACCCCAATAACTTTCATAGCGACCTCACTGGTGATCCTTAAGGAAGGTGCAAAACCGGTCTATGCCGATATAGATCCGAAAACCTTCAATATCGATCCGAAGGATATTGAAAACAAGATCACTAAAAAGACAAAAGCGATCTATGTAGTTCACTATGGCGGTCAGATGTGCGATATGGATCCGATAATGGAGATTGCGCGCCGGCATAATCTTTTCGTTCTCGAGGACTGTGCACATGCACATGGTGCAAAATACAAAGGAAAACAGGCCGGCAGCATTGGTGATGTCGGGGTTTTCAGTTTCCATTCGCTTAAAAATATGGTGACCCTTGGTGAAGGGGGAATGATCACAACCAATAATGATCAGCTTATTGAAAAAATTCAGCGGATGAGGGTAATGAGCATTACTCACTGGGATCCCCAACAGACTGATTTTGAATTTGCCGGTATAAAGCTTCAGAAGAAAGATGTGAAAGATTACTGGATACCTTCACATTTCGATGTGATCGATGACGAAGGCAAATGGGGGAACAACTACAGGATGTGCGAAGCCCAGGCTGCCGTTGGCCGGGCACAGTTGATGAAGCTTGATATGCTGATTGAGAAAAGAAGGGCAAACGGTCATCGCCTGACCGAAGGAATAAAGGGAATAGAAGGAATTACCCCGACTTATGAGGATCCCAACTGCTTCCATGCATTTCATCTTTATACACTTTGTGTGGAGCCTGAGGTACTTGGAGCTTCAAGAGATGATTTTATGAGAGTCCTGTATCAGGAAGAAGGCATTCAGGGTATTCTCCATTATCAGCCGACATACCATTTAACAGGCGTGAAACGCACTTATAACTACCCTGATAAACTTTGTCACAATGCCGAAAAATTCTTCTATGCCCGGCAGTTGAACCTGCCAATGAACCCCCGGCTGACAAATAATGATGTCGACATGATGATTGAAGGGATCAGGAATGCTGCTAAAAAAGTGAGAAAATAGGAATTATGACCGGCCGGTAAATCATGTTGATTGTGGTGTAAGATAAATAAATGAGGAAAATAATTATTTCATGGGTTCTCCTCTTTGCCTGTAATCTTATGTGGTCATTGCAGTTTACCTGCATAAAGCTCACACAGGATCAGGTAGGCCCTTACTTTACGGTATGGGCGCCAATGCTTTTTGCCGTCCTTCTTCTGGCTCCCTTCGTTTTCAGGGATTTCAGAAGGGGAGGCAAAAAGTTAAAGGACATCCTTATATTTGTCCAACTCGCGATCCTGGGCGCATTTCCTGCCCAGGTACTCATGACATGGGGAACTCAGTACTCACTTGCAAGCAACTCCGCAATTCTTACTCTTACACTTCCCGTCATTACTGCGATTTTTGCATTCCTCATTCTGAAAGAAAAAATGAACAGGATAAGATGGCTGAGCTTTATTATTGCAATAACCGGCGTACTTCTTCTCTCAACCGGCGATATTAAACAACTGAATTTCGGTACAAAGTATGCAATCGGAAACCTTCTTATCTTCCTGGCTATCATCGGGAATTCATATTATAATGTCGGCTGTAAAAAAGTTTCTTCGCGGTACAGCGAAATAGAAATGGTGTTTTATACCTATACCGTAGTTGTCATTTTGCTAACCCCGCTTGTGGTGCATTTTGAGAGAGATGTTTTTACCAGGATCCCTGTATTCACCGTGCAGACCTGGATCGGAATGGCGCTGCTTACGTTTTTCCATAATTTTCTGTCAATGGTGCTGTTTTTCAAAGCCCTAAAAACGCTTGATGCAATGCAGGTTGCCCTGTCAAATTACCTCATAGCCTTTTTCGGACTCCCTATAGCGGCTATCTGGCTGGGAGAGAGGTTGAACGCTCAGGCTGTCACCGGAGGAATACTTGTACTGCTTTCCACATTGCTGATCACAATTGCCGATTACAAAATGAGCAGGGCTGCGGTTGAAAATACCCGGCCGGCTGGCAAAACTGAATAAAAAATTGAATAACAATAAAAAAATGAAAAATAAAATAAAATGGGGTGTTATCGGTTCCGGCGGGATTGCTAAACGCAGGACCATTCCCGAAGGAATAATGAAAGCTGGTAATGCAGCGCTTATATCGGTTTATGATATTGATCATGAGGTTAACAAAAACGTCGCGGCCCAATTCGGAGCTGTAGCTTCACCCGGAATAGAAGAACTTCTTGACTCCGGGATTGATGCTGTATATGTAGCTTCTCCGGCAAATAATCATCTGGAACAGGTCATATCCTGTGCCAGGGCAAAAAAGCATGTTCTGTGTGAAAAGCCCCTGGGAATGACGGTAGCCGAAGCTGAACAGATGATCAGTGTGTGTAAAGAAGAAGGTGTAACGCTTGGTGTGGGACTGATGATGAGATTCGTTGAACAACACAAGGCAGCTCTTGAGCTTATTAAATCCGGGAAACTGGGCAAACCGGTCTATGGCAGGGCGCAGCTATCCTGCTGGTACCCTCCGATAGCAGGCGCCTGGCGTCAGGATCCCATGACCGGAGGAGGCGGTTCACTGATGGATATGGGCAGCCATTGTATCGATCTGCTTGAGATGTTCTTCGGAAAGGCAAAAAGCGTAAGTTGCTTTATCAATAATATTGTCCATCCGTATAAATCTGAAGACAGTGCGGTGGTTTCAATCTTCTTTGAAAATGGTGCTCTCGGAACGGTTGATACGTGTTTCTGTATTCCTGACAACAGCAGTAAGAATATTCTTGAATTATATGGTTCAGGTGGAAGTATAATTGCCTCAGGGACCATAGGACAGGGTGCGGCAGGGGAGATGACTGCATATATAGAATCAGATTTGACGGGATATGATGCCGCTCAGCAACGCGGCGCCGGGGAAGGAATGAAGATCAATCCTGTTCCTGAAAACACATATATGGCAGAAATTGAGGAGTTTGGGAAGTCCATTTTTGAAAACAGACAACCTTCAAACAGCTATTCCCTGGGTCTGCGGAGCCAGCAGGTGCTTGAAGCCTGCTACCGATCAGCGAAAACAGGATCAGTGGTAGAAATTAATTAAAAACAAACATATGAATAAAACATTACTTGCCATTTTTGCCCATCCTGACGATGCGGAGATAGTATGTACAGGAACATTGCTGCTTATGAGAAAGGCGGGATGGAACATACATATCGCAACAATGACGCCCGGAGATAAGGGTACAACCGAATATACAAAAGAAGATATCGGCAATATACGGCAGAGAGAAGCTGCTGAAGCAGCAAAGATCCTGGACGGATCTTATTCCTGCCTCGGACTCGAGGATGTATATCTGATGTATGACCGTGATTCCCTGAACCGGACAATTTCACTGATCCGGAAAGTAAAACCTTCAGTGGTTATCACCGCCAGTCCCAACGATTATATGGTTGACCATGAAATGACTTCCAGAATAGTTAAGACCGCCTGTTTTGCTGCAGGTATTAAAAACATGGAATGTATGGAATCTCCTCTGAATTATATACCTTACCTTTATTATTCAGATCCGATGGAGCTGAAAGATATATTCGGTGTCAGGGTTAATCCTGATTTTTTCGTAGACATATCGGGGGTAATGAAACTCAAGGAGCAGATGCTGGGATGCCATAAAAGTCAGAGGGACTGGCTGCTGGCACACCATAAAGTAGATGAATATATCCTGTCAATGAAGAATTACGCTGAAATCCGGGGAAGAGAAGCCAATACAATGTATGCAGAGGGTTTCAGGCAGCATCTTGGTCATAGTTTTCCGCAGGATAATATTATTCACTCTCAGCTCCCTGATCTGTTTATAAAGAATGAATCCCTTGACTTATTAAAAATAAGATGAGATGGCCCGTAAACTTAGTATGCTTGCACCAGGATGGTGGGATTATACCACCCTTGATGATGAACTTCTGAATGATGCCGCAAAGCTTACCCCGGAGGACTTGCCTCAGCTTTCAAGAGAAGGATTCAAAGTAATTATCTATGATACAATTGAAGATTTTTATCTGGCAGAAGCGCTGGAGTATATTACTGCATGGAAGCAGGCAACTCCGGATAATCCGGCAGGTATCTGTGGTCCGATCGGCCCGACGGAACAGCTTCCGCTCGTTGCCAGGATTGTAAATGAGCTGAAAATGAATCTTTCCGATGCACATTTCTGGGGAATGGATGAATGGTATGTCAACGGCAGGGAAGTACCGGTCAGCCATCCTCTCTCCTTCGAAAGGGCCGACAGGGAAATGTGTTTTAACCTTATTGATAAGAAGCTCAGAATGCCGGATTCAAATCTTCATTTTCCGAAAGCCGATACAGACCCGTACATTAAGAGCTGGGAAGATGGCGTCAGATGCGTTGTAATGCAGGGCGGTCAGGGAGATACGAAACACTGGGCTTTCAATGATCCTGTAAGGAGGGAAGGAAAATATAAAGATAATCCCCCTGCTCCGGAAGAATTCAGGAAACTTACAACAAGGGTAGTGGATCTTCATCCCATAACATGCATGCAGAATGCCAGAACCAGCGGGGGAGGGGTGGTAACCGGTGTTCCGGTACAGGCATTGACTGTTGGTCCTGTACAGACCTGGATGGCTGAAAAGGTATCAATATGGCATGCAGGCACTCATGATAATGCCTTCGGACAACGACTGACCGCCCTTATGATAAGCAAAAGAATCACTGACAGCGCCGTTCCGATGTCATTACTTGCTGATCACCCGAATGTTCAGTTTAACTATTATATTGGAGGACTCGGAACCTGTGTACCGGAAATGCATTAATTCATGAAATAACGAACTGAATATGTAATTTGATGAAAGAAATTTTGAAAAATATCCTTAAGGATGCAGGCTTATTACTGCTTGATTTTTTCAATAATCCTGTTACTGCCATACAAAAAGAGTCACAAAGCAGTATTGTTACAGAAGCTGATCTTGGAAGTGAGAAGTTGATTGTCGATATTATCAGGTCAGAATTTCCTTCACATAATATCCTGTCGGAAGAATGTGGTTTTATTGATAACAAGTCGGAATATACATGGATAATTGATCCTCTCGACGGTACATCAAATTTTGCATCAGGGATCCCATGGTTCGGGGTGCTGATCACACTTTTCAGAGGAAATCAGCCGGAAATGGCAGGAGCATATCTTCCCATAACCGAGGATCTGTTTTTTGCTGAAAAGGGTAAAGGTGCCGTAAAAAATGACAATCCTTTTTCATTACCGGCAGATAAATCACTGAAGGATTCTTTATTTGCATTTTGCGTTGATTATACTGAAGATCAGGATTTTCTGAACAGAGGTCTCGAGACCTATAAATTTATTGCACAGCATTCCAGAAATATCAGATCAACAAATTCGCTTGTCGATTTCCTGTATGTTGCAGAGGGAAAATTCGGCGGAGTATTGAATCTTTTCACGAAGGTCTGGGATATCTCGGGTCTCGGATTAATAATTTCCGAAGCCGGCGGAGTAATGAAAAATATCAATGGGAACGACATTCATTTTTCTATTGGTAAGGACCTGATAAAAGAGAATTTTCCGGTTATAGCTGGAAATAGAAATATTGTGGAACAGGTTTTATCAATTAATTCCCTGCGGGAAAGATAAGATCCGTAAAAAATGAAACAAATCCTTCATATCCGTGTCTCGTTTTTGGTTTGTATTTGCCTTCTGTTATTGGTCATTGCCTGCAGAAATACGCCGGAACAAATTTCCGTTTCTACCCTTGAGGTAAGAAATTTAACCCAATCCGGTGCTGTTACCGGCGGAAAGGTTGATGCAACAAAACCCGGTATTGTCGTATCCAGGGGTATTTGCTGGAGCACAGATCCAACGCCATCACCCGTGGATAATAATGAAAAAAGCGGGGGAGGCCCGGGAGATTTTTTTATTACGATCTCAGGTTTGCGGCCGGAAACGGAATATTTTGCCCGCGCTTTTGCCATAACTGTTTCTGATACGATCTATGGTGAAATTGTTTCATTTGAGACTCCCGGATTTGGTACATTAACAGATATTGACGGGAATGAATATAAAACTGTCACAATAGGAACTCAGACATGGATGGCAGAAAACCTTTCAGTTACGACGTATAATGATGGTAAGGTAATTCGCCTTGTGACTGATTCCTTAATATGGACTTCGTTATCTTCACCCTCATTCTGCTGGTACAATAATGATGAAGAAGTTTATAAAAAATCTTATGGTGCATTATATAACGGATACACCGCCGGAACGGGGAAATTATGCCCTGCCGGATGGCATGTGCCGTCTGATGCGGAATGGGATATCCTGGCAGCTTCCCTCGGTGGAGCGGATGTTGCAGGAGGCAGGATGAAAGAAGCCGGAACATCCCGCTGGGTGAGACCGAATACAGGCGCTTCAAACATGAGTAATTTCAATGCCCTTCCCGGAGGCCTCAGATATTATGATGGAAACTTCCGCGATCTGGGTTTCGGGGCTTACTGGTGGTCTTCAACTCAGCTTAACCCTGAAAGGGCTTTTTTCAGGTTCATTTTCCATGAAGAGAGTACAATATTCCGTTTTGATAACCTGAAAAGAATAGGTTTCTCTGTAAGGTGCCTGAAGGACAAATAGTCCTGTCTGGATCTTAGTATAATTCTTAATTCTACTTTGACAGATTTGAAAAAAAGTCCTGTTTTTACCCTTGATCCATAAAGGGAACGGATCGGTTTTTCAGCTTTCTCCCTTTATGGCATAGCCGTCAAATTAAGAAGTTTTGGGTATAAAATTTTCCCCTCCTTTGAAAGGAGGGGAAAATTATTTAATTATATTTCAGATAATTACATTAGTTTTAGTTATTTAAACATTTCTTAGGTTGACGGCTATGCCCTTTAGGGTCGGGGTAAAAAGCTGAAAAACCGATCTGTTCTGTAATCTCTTAAAGCAGAGTTAATAAGTAAATAGTAAAAATTAACTATCCAAAGGAACTTATCATTTTTTAATATTTTCTACAGCACCTATATCCGGGGCAGAACCTGATATATGTTTTGTATCAACTTCTATTAATGTCTTGCCATTAAGAACATAATTTTGTTTTCCGGCATCAATACATTGACTGTTGGAAGCTGGTTTGAACGTAATGTTATCCATATATGGATCCGCTGAGAAGATATTTCCTTCCTTTATAACTGACTCAGCAAAATCGACAAACGTATCCTCCGCCTGAACCTTCAAAGCTCATTGCGTCAAGATTACCTGAGAAAAGATTGTTTTTTATGCTTGCTTTTGCCATTATATTGAGCGGGTGATCCCCATTAATGATCCTGAGGCCGCTGATCTCAACATTATCTTTCATTATGTTGAAAAGAATTGAATCCTGCGAATCAATTATGGTTTCATTGATTTTAGTGCTGTCGCCGGTCATTGGTTATCGTCTTTGTTTTCTGCTGGCAGGCAACAATTAGGAGGATACTTAAAAATAATAAAAGGTTCTTTTTCATACGAGTTTTTATCTGGTTGGGGTTTTTATGTTCTGTATTTGTACCCATTGCACTTATTTGGTGTTTTTTAATATAATTCTTACGGTCTCGGCAATCCCTTTGCTGTAGATGCTGTTGAGGGAAAATGTGTATGCTTCAGTAAAAGGTTCTGAGTTGATCAGATCTCCGAAAATTGATTCTATCCTGAGGAATGCCAGATTATCCCTGCGGGAGAGAAATGCTTTTTCAATCAGTATATCTTTCATGTCGTCCTCAACCTCATATCTTTTTCCAGGCTCATCAATCCCTTCGGCATATCTGCACCATGCTGCTGTTATCAATGCTGAAATCATCACAGGGCCTCCGGCAGATAACTGATCCCTTATCGTCGGAATGAGAAACTTCGGGATCTTGGCAGAGCTCTGGAGACAGATACGTGCCACCTGATCCCTGATATTATGATTACCAAACCTTTCAATAAGACTATCTTTATATTTATCGAGGTCTATATCGGGAACTTCATCAAGAACAGGTGTTACTTCCGTATCCATAAATTTTCTGAGAAGCGCTGCAAAAAGCTGGTCGTGAACCGTTTCATGGATATATGTATATCCGTAAAGGGCTCCTGTGAATCCAAGCAATGAATGACCTGCGTTCAACAGACGGATCTTCATTTTTTCATACGGAGCAACATCATTTACGAACTTAACCCCGACAGATTCCCATTCAGGTCTGCCGTTTGAATATTTATCCTCGGTAATCCATTGGATGAAAGGTTCACAGACTACCGGCCACTTATCCTCAATGCCATAAACCGATTTCAATCTGTCAATATCAGTCTGCGTTGTCCTGGGAGTTATTCTGTCGACCATGCTGTTTGGGAATGTAACATGCTCACAGATCCAGTCTTCCAGAGCAGGTTCGGCTTCTCTGACAAATTCAAGCAGCATCTTCTTCAGGAGGTTGCCATTTTTCTGGATATTATCACAGGATTGAATTGTAAGTCCTTGTATTCCTTTATCTTTTCGTAGTTTTAGTCCCCAGGTAAGATATCCGAAAACCGTCCGTGGCTCATCCGGATGGGAGAGATCCCATTGGATTAATGGTTCATTCATCCGGAAATCACCTGTATTTGAGTCGAAATTATAGCCTCCCTCGGTAATAGTAAGAGTTATCAGTCTGGTATCCGGACCGGCTATTTTGTCAGTGACGGCACCGGGATTTTCAGGAGCGAAGATGTATCCGACTATAGAACCTGTTATCCTTGCCTTCAGACTACCATCATGTTCTGCTGTTAACAGTGTGTATAAACCGTCCTGGTCTTTCAGAGTATTGATGATTTTTTTATCAGAATGAAGAAGTCCGACATCACAGATACCCCATCCTTTCATTCCGTCCTTTTGAAGAATCTTGTCAGTGTAATATGCCTGGTGAGCCCTGTGAAATGCGCCGGGACCGAAATGAATAATGCCGGTTTTTATTTCTGACCTGTCATAAGCGGGAACTATAACCTCCCCGGGAAGGTGCTTAAGTGCGGCAGAATTTAACTTTATAATTTTCATAATCACAATTCTGGATTCAGCTACCCTTTATCCGGAACCTCTGAAGCATTACAGCAATAATTATTATGAGGCCTTTGATTATCTGCTGGCTGTAAGCCGGAATATTTATCAGGTTCATTATATTTCCGATCATGCCAAGAATAAGCACACCAAGAAGGGTATTTACAGCAGTTCCTTTTCCACCGCTTAAACTTGCACCACCTATCACAACTGTTGCTATGACATCGAGTTCCATTCCGGCTCCCATTACCGGTGAGCCGACTGAAGTTCTTGCTGTAGTGATGATGCCGGCAATTGCGGAAAGACCTCCGCAGATGATATATACACTTAATTTATAAGCAGTTACTTTTATCCCTGAAAGTCTGACGGCTTCTTCATTGCTTCCAATTGCTATGATGATCCTTCCGAAGACATTATATTTCAGCAGAACAGCCGTAAGAATAAATGTCAGGATCATAATATAAGCCGGGTTCGGGAATCCCAGAAAGCTTCCGCTGCCAAAGTCTGTCAGCGCCGAAGCATTATCACTGACAGTTACCGGAGCGCCTTTGGAGAAAATAAATCCCGACCCTCTCACAATTGACATCAGTGCAAGTGTTACAATAAATGGCGCCATTTTATGCACTGAAATGAGGTAACCTGAAACAGCCCCGGTAAGAATACCACATGAAAGCGACAGCAATATTGCAACGGGAAGGCTCATCGTACTCGTGAAAATTGCACAGAGAACGCCTGTCATTGCCACTATTGAACCTACGGAAAGATCTATTCCTCCGGTCAGGATCACAAGAAGCATTCCCATACTTATAATACCTACAGGCGTCACCTGTCTGATCAGGTTGAATAAGTTCGCGGAAGTAAAAAATACATCAGATACAATTGCAGAAATCACAAGCATAACAATGAAAATTATTACAGTATTATGCTTTGCAAGGAATTGCAGCACTCTTTGAAAACTGATCTTTCTGTCTGTTTTAATCATTTTTTTAAGGATCAATCAAGAATGGACAAGCGGAGAATTTCCTCTTCTGAAAACTCCTTTCTTGTCAATTCACTTTTTATCTTCCCTTTTCTCATTACAAGTATCCGGTCGCAGATACCTGTTAATTCCTGGGTTTCTGAGGAAATTACGATTAACGCCACACCTTTTTTAGAAAGTTCAAAAATCAGATCATAAATCTCGACCTTTGACCCGACATCGATTCCTCTTGTAGGTTCATCAATTATAAGCACCCTGCAATCGCGGTTAAGCCATTTTGCCAGTGCAACTTTTTGCTGATTTCCTCCGCTCAACTTAAGCGTTTCCTGGTTTTCACCTTCAGCTTTTATTGAGAGCTTTCTTATAAGTTCAATAGTATTTTCTCTCTCCTTTTTGGTTTTAATGAATCCAAAAACGTCTGAAATACTTTTGTAGTTTGTCAGGCTGATATTCTCTTTTATTGTTAATGGAAGAATAACTCCGTGTTGTTTTCTGTCTTCCGGAACCATCCCGATACCTGCCCGGACTGTTTTGCCCGGTGATCTTTGCCGGAACTCCTTCCCGGCCAGGAAAATCCTTCCCGTTTTAATCTTATCAGCTGCAAACAGGGCTCTTGCCAGTTCGGTCCTGCCGCTTCCCACAAGGCCTGCAATTCCGAGTATTTCTCCCTCTTTTAGCTTAAATGAAACTCCATTTACCTTTTCTCCATCTGAAACATTTTCAATGCTTAAAATCTCTTTACCTGAAAAAGTGTTGTGAGATGGGTACATGGTGTCAAGTGATCTGCCAAGCATCATTTTAATTACTGATTTCTTATCGGTCTCACTCGCCAGTAAGCTTCCTGCAGTTGATCCGTCTTTCAGAACAGTGATCCTGTCCGCAATCTGAAATATCTCATCGATATGATGTGATATATAAATAACTGCAACGCCATCTTTCTTAAGCTTTGTAAGTGTGTCAAAAAGTTTCTGAACTTCCCTGGTACCCAGCACCGCAGACGGTTCATCAAGGATCAGTATCCTGACCTTCTCCGATAATGCTTTAGCTATTTCAACAACCTGCTGTTGTGCAATACTGAGATCGCGGACCCGGAGAGAAGGATTAATGTCGAACCCTATACTGTTGATCAATTCCTCCGCCTTAATTTTCATTTTATTCCATCTAACCAGGAAACCTGTTCCAAGCTGATTCAGGAATATATTCTCTGCAACTGATAATTCAGGTACCAGGGAAAATTCCTGGTAAATTATACCTATGCCGAGTTTTTTACTGTCCTGGGTATTCCTTATCAACGCTTCGGACCCGTCGATAAAAATCTGGCCACTGTCTTTTGTATGGGCTCCTGATAGTATTTTTACAAGGGTTGATTTGCCAGCCCCGTTTTCTCCGGCAAGTGCATGTATTTCTCCGTGGAGAACTTTAAAAGTAACATCCTTCAGGGCAGCAATCCCACCGAATTTTTTGGAGATATTTCTTAATTCAACTCTGTACACATTAAAGTCATTAACATATCAGAAAATGGCATCCGGATCATAGTACTTGTCCACATTGTCCTTTGTAATCAGAACCGCAGGTGTATAAATTATTTTATCTATCTGCTTTTCTCCGTTAAGGTACCTGACAACCGCATCAACAACAAGCCTCGCGAGTTCATCCGGACTGTTAAGAGCGGTTGCGCCGAATTTTCCCTGCTTTATAAGTTCATAAGCTTCCTTCTGCCCGTCAAATCCGGCAATGGTTATATCTGCTGATTTTCCGGCTTCATCAATAGCTTTCATTGCACCCATAGCCATTGCATCATTCTCAGCCACAAGAAGGTTAATATCAGGGTAAGCCACAAGTATGTCTTCCATAGCTTTCAGTCCTCCGTTATTGGTCCAGTTGCCCCAGCCTTGCGATACGATAGAAAGATCGACATTTCCCTGAGTCATTAACTGGGTTTCACAAAAGCCACGGATAAATCCAAGCCTTTTTTCCCTGCCGACAGGATTGCCCTGACTGCCGCTTATAAGTGCAACTTTGATTTTTGTTCTGCCCGTCTTCTTTACAATCCATTCTCCTATCAATTCACCGTTACCCTCATTATTTGCCTGAACTGAAGTAATGTATTCTGCCTCAGGATCAATGGCGCTATCGACTATAAATACCGGTACTCCCGATTTTACGGCAGCATTGACGGCAGGAACCATTGCTTTATGGTCAAGGGGATTCAGGATCAGTACATTTACACCTGCAGCAATCAGATCTTCAACTGATGTTATCTGTTTGATGATATCATCCTGACCATCGGCAGAAGAAAATTTCATGCCGTAGCTTTCCGCGTATTTCTTCACCGACTGGGTAAGCACGACATAAAAAGGTGCGTTCAGTGAGGGAGTGCTGTAGCCTATCTTTATATCCGACAGGTCTTTTGATGATCCTGAAATCGTTGATTTGTTGTTCACATTTGAAGTTGATCCGGCTTTGTCTGTACCGCTATTACAGGAAGTGATCCATGTCGGGATAATGCTCATTACGAGGATTATGATCAGCAGGCTGGTTCTTTTCATTTTAATATTTTATAGATCGATCATTACTTTCAGGCTTTTTTCTCCGCTGTCAAGGATGAATTTATAAGCTTCCTGATACTGGTCAAACGAAAAGTTTGCGGAGATCAGTGGTCCTGTTATTATTTTACCCGAAGATATCATCTCCACTGCAGTCTCATAATCTTCATGCCTGTACATCAGTGAGCCCATAACATTCAGTTCATGTTCCCCAAGATAAAACATATTGACAACAGGATTCCGGCTATAAACTCCAAGAATAATAATATCTCCGCCTTTCTCAATATTTTTCATCAGTGCATCCAGAGATGAATCAACCCCGGCTGCTTCAAATCCTGCCTGGAATCCCTCCTCACCAAAGAATGATTTTACACTATCCTCCAGGGATCCGGTCTTTACATTCAGTATCCCTTCTATTCCGCATCCGGCTGCAATTTTCAGCCTGTGATCACTGATGTCCGTTATAAGTACTTTGGCGGCTCCTCCGGCTTTTGCGAACTGGGCCACCAGGTTGCCGATGGTTCCTGCACCCGAAACGACAATATTTTTACCTTTCAGGTCCGGTATCCGGTTTGTCGCGTGAGCACCGACAGCAGCCGGTTCTATCATGGCGCCCTGTTCAAATGTCATGCTTTCAGGGAATGAGATTACCCTGTCTTCAGGAACAACAAAAAATTCCTGTGCAACTCCCGGAGCCTGAAAACCCTGAACCTTCAGGTTCTGGCATACATTATACTGCCCTCTTTTGCAGGGATTACATTTCCCGCATACAAGCTGGGGTCTGGCAGTAACTCTCATCCCCGGTTTTACTTTGCTGACGTTTTCACCAATGGCTTCAACAACCGCTGAGAATTCATGTCCCTGAATAACCGGATAGGGAGTTGCAGGATGGTGACCATTATATACATGGACATCCGATCCGCAGATGCCGATCTTCTTTATCCTTAATAATATTTCATTATTTTTCAGTGGTCCGGGCTCACTAACATCACGGAATTCGATTATCCCGGGTGAGGTCATTACTGCTTGTCTCATAGTAATCTCAAAAATACAAAAAAACTGCCTCCCTTATAAGAGAGGCAGGTTGTGTTGCAGGGATAATTTCAATGATTAATATCCCGGGTTCTGGGGAAACTCTTTTGTAAGGTTGGTATCGATAACATCCTGCGGTATCGGGAAGATTGTATCACGGAGGGTGATCTTTTCTCCTCCGAAAAAGTTATGCGCTTTTGTTCTCTCATACCATTTACGGGTCCTTAGCAATGTCATCCTGCGCTCCTCTTCAATGAAGAGCTCCCGGGAGCGTTCATCGAGAATATAATCAATGGTGATTGTATTAGGATCGGTAACCAGTGTTGCATGTGACCTTCCCCGGATTACATTTATATCTGCCATCGCTTCATTCAGGTGACCAAGTTTCATTTGTGCTTCAGCTCTTAAGAGATAGGTATCAGCCAGTCTGATATAGATCTGATCAGTCCACGCGAAGTCTGCCTGCACATCTATTGTGCTGGTTCCTTCTCCTTTTCTTGAATAAGGCCAGTCATTGACTTTATACCTGTCAGCTGTAATTTCCTTGTCCCATTTGAGCCAGATAGTGTCTCCGTAGTTATAACCTGCCGGCAGTTTATCAGCCGGTAATGGTTTTACACCCTCGTATCCTCTGTTATTCTCTTCCTGAGTCTGAAGCCTGAAGGATGTACGCAGTATATAGTTCTGGGCCCTGTCATCCTTTTTTTCATAGCTGTCTATCCACCATTTTGTCGGGGCAAAATATGATTTACCCCTGCCTCCTCTTTCAAAAGTATACTGGAATGGGGCAACTTCTTTACCATCTGTACCCTTAACTTTCCAGCTATTGTAGGTACCTACCGTGGAGCGCGACAGTTGATGACCCTGCTCGTCAATACTGTTGTACAGTTCGAACTGGAATACCCAGAGCGCTTCCTTGTTGCCCTGCTCTCTGTTCTGGTTTCCTTCCTTGAACATATCGCCGAACGCGCTTCCGGTCGGATCACTCAGTTGTACGCCATACCTTTCAGTTGTAAGCGCGTAAGCCGGATTGTTAATAACCTGGTTGCACCAGTATAGTGCACTGTCGGGTTTACCTATAGTCAGATACATTTCTGCCAGCAGGGTCTGAACAGCACCTTTTGTGATCCTGCCCTGCAGTGATGCTTCCGTCGGAACATACTGCTGGCCGAATTTATAATCACTTATAATAGCTTTTCTGACTTCAGCTACAGGAGTACGTTCCCAGTCGGTCTTTATACCCTGAGGCATTGTGAGTACCAGCGGTACATCGCCCCATGAGTAGGCAAGCCGCCTGTACGCCCATCCCCTTATGGCACGGGCTTCTGCAACAACTCTGAGCTTATTGTTCTCCGGGGTATCCGGACCGCCTCTCCAGTCGATATCCTGATCGGCATAGTAGAGGATTGTGTTGGAGGCATTAACTATCTCGTACAACCATTGCCAGGTCTCCAAAAGGTCGTCATCAGAAGGATTGTTGGATGTGGTCCACATCCAGAAAATATCACTTCGTCTGGCATTACTGGTCATGTTATCAACCCCGTTAAGAGCATTTTCAAGTTTTTCAGATTGCCACCTGGCATACCTGGCCAGGTAGTAAAGTCCATTCATCGCTGCTTCAAATCCATTATAGTCCTTGAGTATTGTCGGACCTGACAGAATGTTGGGTGGATTTTCCTCAAGGACATCTTTTGAACAGCCTGCCAGTAAAATGATCACCAGCACAACACTGATAATATAGTTTAATATTTTCATAATGTTTGATTTTAATGTTATCACATTCTAAAATCCAAAGTTCAGGCCGAAAATAAACTCTTTCTGCATCGGAATATTCCTCTGGGAATCCTGATCCGTCAGTTCAGGATCCAGCCCGCTCCATTGGGTAAAAGTGAGAAGATTACGTCCGGAGACATAAACCTTCACGTTGTTCAGGCCTATCCTGCTTATGGCGTTCTTAGGAAGATCATAGGCAAGGGAGATATCCTTCAGCCTTATGAAATCCGTGCTTTCATACAGAGTTGCACCGTGTCCTGCCATCTCATTGGCCATCTTTTTGTTCATATACCAGGTGGTACTTGGATTGGTTGGTGTCCACCAGTCCTTCTTAATCGTGTTGTAACGAAGATCGTCCTGGACACTGTCAGTCATCCTGTCGTTATGTGCGGTAACTCCTGTGATACCATGGAAAAAGAAGCTGAATGAAAAGTTACCATATATCAGCGTGTTTGTCAGTCCCCATAACATTTTCGGGTCTAACTGACCAATGATCTGGCGATCATTATTAGCATCAATCTTCTGGTCCCCGTTAAGGTCTTTCAATTTGACGTATCCGGGTTGTGAATTATAAACAGCTGCAGCTGATTCCTCGCCAAGCTGCCAGATACCATCCCACACATAATCGTAATTCACCCGCACGGGCTGACCAATGAACCAATTGTTGGCGATATCATCCATTTCTTTTCCTGTTACCGGATCTTTAATGCCATAAAGTGAAACAATTTCATTTTTGTTAAATGAAATGTTCCCGTTCGTTATCCACTGGAATTTTTGCTGAACCACATTTCTTGAATTAATTGAAATTTCAAATCCTGTATTCCGTGTTTTTCCTATATTCTGTGTAACAGCAGGATGAACCCAGTCATCGGTTGTGCTTTCAGTCAATCCATGGATTACCGATATGCTTCTGTTGAGCAACAGGTCAAATGTGTTTTTTCTGTACCAGTCGATAGTCCCGGTAATTCGGTCCTTAAACAGTCCGAAATCCAGCCCTAAATTAAATGTCCTGGCCGATTCCCAACCCAGGTCCGCAACGCCCAGTACCATCGGTTTATACCCGATCTGAGCAGTATTGCCCGACATTATACTGGCAACTTTAAACTTCGGAAGAGAAGAATACGGACTGATTGCCTGGTTACCGTTGAGACCGTAAGAACTCCTGAGCTTTAGTGTATTAAAGGTATTCTTTAGAGGGAAGAAGTTTTCATTTGAAATATTCCACCCAATAGCAAAGGACGGGAATATACCCCATTTGGTATCCTCTCCGAATCCTGAAAATCCGTCACGCCTGATTGTGAAAGTTGCTAGATACCTGCTTGAAAACGAGTAATTGGCACGGAACATCTGTGAAACCAATACAGATTTCCTGTATGAAGTGGAAGGATACAGAACAGAAGCCTGGGAAATTCCGTACCAGGAAAGGAAATCATTCGGGAACTGTTCTCCGCTCAGTGAATTTGATTTACTGGTGTTTGTTTCATAACTGTATAGTCCGGTGAGGAAGATCGTATGATCGCCGAGCGTTTTATTGTAATTAAAAATATTTTCAAGAACCAGGTTACTGCTGAGCGAGTTGCTCGATCTGGACTCTCCCTGGGTCCTGAATCCGTTATATGTATTAACTCCTCCATATCTTGCTGCATCGGTGAATCTTGTTCTGACACCTGTATTCAGCCTGTATGTAAGACCCTTGATAAAAGGCACATCAACATTCAAATAATTGTTGGTAAGTATCTGGTATGATTTATCAAGGTCGTCATAAGCGAGGTTAGTCAAAGGGTTGGTAATTGTTATATTTTCAGGGATCGGGTAAATAAGGTAATTGCCATTCTCATCAAACGCTTTTCCGAGCGGATTGGCAATCATTGCTCCATACCAGCTCACGTCCCGTCCGCTGGCATCGTCGTAGTTAAGCTGAGTTCTTGTTCCAACGGCAAGCCAGTCAAATATTTTGGTTTCAATGTTTAACCTGGTCGTAATACGCTGGAAATTGTCGCCTCTTGCAACTCCCTTGAGATCAGTCAGACCGGCGCCTATATAGAATTTCGTATCCCTGAAACCTCCGGAAACTGAAAGATTATGCTCTTGTGTCTGACCTGTTCTCAGCGCAAGATCCATCCAGTCTGTTGATACGCCTGCGTTATGGTTAACAATCTCTGTCTGATACACATATGCCGGATCTCTCGTATTTTTAAATTCCCAGAACTCATCGCCGTTCAGAAGATCATATTCCTTGATGAATTTGCTGAAGCCATATTTTCCGTCATAGGAAAATACTGTCTTACCAGATGAACCTTCCTTTGTTGTTATAAGAATAACCCCGTTGGAGCCCCTGGAACCGTAAATTGCAGCTGCTGAAGCATCCTTCAGGATTTCCACAGAGCCGATATCCTTAGGGTTGATGTCTGACATACTTCCGCCATAAGGAATTCCGTCAACAACAATAAGGGGCTGGTTATCAGCTGAAATAGAAGCTCTTCCCCTAATCATTATTGACTGGTCGGGATCAGCTCCGGCAGTGTTTGT
>ERZ795055.655-NODE-655-length-31881-cov-4.947496_pt1 | contig 31881 bp, 30 predicted proteins | sample MGYA00375139_ERZ795055 | MGnify/ENA primary metagenome ERZ795055 (study PRJEB30184, sample SAMN05720283) | anaerobic digester metagenome | isolation source: active sludge of municipal wastewater-treating anaerobic digesters | place: USA | collected 2015-01-23 ... | reverse complement strand
GCTGTCGTCCCTTTTAAAAGGGGTTATTTCCCTGCGGCTTTTGCCTCGCAAAGACGGGCAGGGACGCATTCCGGCTTATGAGACGATGGTTGTCACACCGACCGTCGCCCGCCTGATCCGGGAAGGCAAGGTCAATGAGATCCAGCCGTTCATTGATGAAGGGGATCTTTTCGGGATGCAATCTTTCAAAAAGTCCTTGGTCGGCCTTGTCCGCGCGGGGCTGGTCAATGAAGACGACGCCCGCATGCGGGCCGACAGCCGGGATGAATTCGACCTTGAGATCAAGGGGATCCGACGGATCGCTGATATTTAACCACAAAGACCATATCCGCCATGGGCAGATGAGCTATTGGATCATTAATGGCAAGTTTGTCCCGTTATCTTTGTTGACCACCCAAGACCTTGTGTTATAATAGCTCGCCATTTAATTTAAAAATTCTATTTATAATAATATTTTATGTTTGATCAAATTAAAGAAAAAGCTCGGTTTTTCCGGGAAAAACTCTTTCAATTGCGGGATTTTTTCAATCTCACGGAAAAATCCGTCCGCATGGAAGAGCTTCAGGAACTGATGAACGCGCCTGATTTCTGGAATAATCAGGAAAGCGCCAACAAAATCCTTTTGGAGCTTAAATATCTAAAATCCGTTGTTGAGCCGTTCGAAGCTCTTTTGCAAAAAGTCGATGATTTTGATGAGTTGGCCGATATCTGTCAGGAAGACACCGGCTCATTGGAGGAGGTCTACCGGGATCTCTGCGCGCTGGAGCCTGAGCTCATCGATCTGGAAACGCGCTCGTTTTTGGGCGGAAAATTTGATAAGAACAATGTGATCTTGAGCATCAATGCCGGCGCGGGCGGGACAGAATCCTGCGATTGGGCCAGCATGCTGTTGAGGATGTATACGCGTTTCGCGGATCTGAAAGGTTTTAAAGTTCGCATGGTCGACATGCTCCATGGAGAAGAAGCGGGGATCAAGAACGCGACACTGAACATTGAAGGCGAGATGGCTTACGGGTTGTTAAAAAGCGAAAAGGGTGTTCATCGGCTGGTGCGCATTTCTCCGTTTGATGCCAATAAGCGGCGCCACACATCGTTTGCTTCGATCGACGTGATCCCGGAAGTTGATGACGAGATCGAGATCGAGATCAATCCGGACGAGCTTCGGATCGATATTTTCCGTTCTTCCGGCCCCGGCGGTCAGAGCGTCAACACGACCGACTCGGCCGTGCGGATCACGCATCTTCCCACCGGAATTGTGGTCCAGTGCCAGAACGAGCGTTCTCAGCTTCAGAACAGAACAATGGCCATGAAGATCTTGAAAGCCCGGCTTTATGAAAAAAAGCGCCAGGAGCAGGAAGAGGCGATGGCCAAGGAATACGGTCAAAAGCAGAAGATCGAGTGGGGAAGCCAGATCCGTTCGTATGTTATGCATCCGTACTCCATGGTCAAGGACCACCGCACAGATGTCGAGACCGGCAACGTGCAGAAGGTGATGGACGGAGATATCACAATGTTTATTGAGGCGTTTTTACGCTGGAAACCAGAATAAGGAATTGTCATGTTCGATTTTTTGATCAGAAAGCACGTTGTCAGGAGCGCCCAGAAGGCGGTCGATCGTTTAGAGCCCAAAGTTAATATTCATGTCCCGCAAGACTTGCCTTTGCCGTCGATTTCTGTGATCAAACGCATGGCGGCGGCCGTTGCCAAGATCAACAGTTTCGAGCCTGAAATCCAAGGCCTTTCGGATGAGGGGCTCAAAGCAAAGTCGGCTCAGTTGCGTGAGCGTTATTTTCAGGCGGTCAGTGAAAAGAAGACAGAACTGGAACATGTTGAAGAACAGTATGTGAAGGCCGAGTCCAATGATCTCCGTGAAGAAGCGGCTCTTCGTATTGAAAAGGCATACGCGGAGTTTAAAGCGGTGAAAGCCAAGGCGCTCAAAGACCTTTTGCCGGAAGCGTTCGCTCTGGTGAGGGAGACCAGCCGGCGAGTTTTGGGTCTGCGGCATTATGATGTTCAGCTTGTTGGGGGGATGATCCTTCATGAGGGGAATATCGCTGAAATGGCGACCGGTGAAGGAAAAACCCTTGTGTGCACCGCCCCCGTTTACCTTAACGCGCTGACGGGCGAAGGCGTGCATGTGGTCACCGTCAACGATTATCTCGCCAGGCGTGACCGGGAGTGGATGGGGCCGATCTATGAATTTTTAGGTCTTACAGTCGGGGTTATTGTCCACGGTCTTACTCCATCCCAGCGGCAGGAAGCCTACGGCAGTGACATTACTTATGGGACCAACAATGAATTCGGTTTTGATTATTTGCGCGATAACATGGTGAGTTTTAAAACGGACATGGTCCAGCGCAAGCATCATTACGCCGTTGTTGATGAGGTGGACAGCATTTTGATCGATGAGGCCCGCACCCCATTGATCATTTCAGGGCCGGCCGAAGAGTCAACCTCGACGTATTATCAGGCGCATGATATCGCCAGAACCATGCGGGGCATCCGTTTGACGGAAGGCGAGGAGATCGAGGCGAAGCATCGTGGGCAAGAGCTGGATGATCTTTCCAAAGGCTATGATTATGTCGCTGATGAGAAGAACAGATCCGTCTCATTGACCGAACAGGGAGAGGAAAAAGCCTCCCGCGCGTTCGGGATCGAGAATATGCATGACATGGAAACGGTGGAATACCGTCATCATATCCTGCAGGCGCTGAAGGCGAAGGAGTTCTTTAAGAAGGACGTGGATTATGTGGTCCGTGACGGGGAGGTCATTATCGTCGATGAATTTACGGGACGCATGATGCCGGGCCGTCGCTGGTCGGACGGCCTTCATCAGGCGGTCGAGGCGAAAGAGGGGATCCGCATTGAACGCGAGAACCAGACCCTGGCCACGATCACATTCCAGAATTATTTTCGCATGTATGAAAAGCTCGCAGGCATGACCGGCACAGCTTACACGGAGGCTAACGAATTCAAGCAGATCTATAATCTGGACACGGTCGTTCTTCCTACCAACCGGCCGCTCAAGCGAAAGAACCATAATGATTGCATCTATAAAACGGTCCGTGAAAAATACAAAGCGGTCGTGGATGAAATAGATGAATATTACCGTCGGGGACAGCCTGTTCTGGTCGGGACCATTTCTATCGAGAAATCTGAGGTCCTTTCTGCGATGCTGAAACAGCGCGGGATCGACCATCAGGTTTTGAATGCCAAATATCATGAACTTGAAGCCCAGATCGTCGCCCAAGCCGGGCGTTTTAAGGCGGTCACCATCGCCACGAACATGGCAGGCCGCGGGACCGATATTGTTCTGGGGGGCAACGCTGAATTCCTCGCCCGCAGCCTGGCGGAACAGAATCGAAGCGAAAACGAAGGGGAAGAGGAGCATCAAAAGAGGGTCCGGAAATTTCTTGAGGAGTTCCGATCACAGACGCGGCAGGAGCACGATCACGTCGTTGAACTTGGCGGGCTCCATGTCCTGGGAACGGAGCGGCATGAATCGAGGCGCATTGATAATCAGCTGCGCGGACGCTCTGGACGTCAGGGAGATCCCGGCTCATCAAAGTTTTTCATTTCGCTGGAGGACGATTTGATGCGGTTGTTCGGAGGGGATCGATTGATGGGGATCATGGATACACTGGGGGCTGAAGAGGGCCAACTGTTGGAACACCCGTTGATCAGCCGCTCGATCAGTATCGCTCAAAAGCGAGTGGAAGGTTTTAATTTTGAGATCCGCAAACAGCTGATCGAATATGACAATGTCATGAACAAACAGCGGGAAGCGGTCTACGGTCTTCGCCGCAGCATCCTGGAAAGCGAGAGCGTCAAGGACCGCGTCCTGGATGTGGTCAGTTTATGTTCTGACCAGGCCGTTGAGAAATATTTGTATGGAGGCAATGTCGAGACCGAATGGGACTGGAACGGGCTGATCATGTGCCTGAAGACGTCTTTTCATTGTGATGTTTCCGTCAGAAGCCAGGAGCTTCAGAGCAAGACCTATGAGCAGGCGCAGGATATGGTGCGTCAGATGCTTTTGCAGGTCTATGAGTTTAAGGAACGCGAGCTTGGTTCAGAGGCCATGCGTACGATGGAAAAGATGGTGTTTTTGAACACGATCGACGCGAAATGGAAGGACCATCTTTACGCCATGGACCAGTTGCGAGGCAGCGTCGGGCTTCGAGCCTATGGGCAGCGTGATCCGATCCTGGAGTATAAGCGGGAAGGTTTTGAGATGTTCCAGTCGATGTTCGATTCGATCTATCAGGAAGTGGCGGAACTTGTTTTTAAGCTTCGCCCCGTTTCAGAGCACGTCCGGATGAAAGGCGTGTTTGATTCCGTGCCACAGAATTTGATCCATAGCGATTTTTCAAGTTTGAACCGTCAGCCGCCGTCGGCAGCCATTGCGCGGAATTTTGGTGCTCCAGAGGAGGAAGAACCATCCTCGAAGCCTCAGCCCGTTTCGCGCGCCGGGGAGAAGGTCGGGCGCAACGATCCCTGCCCTTGCGGCAGCGGGAAAAAATATAAGAAATGCTGCGGTCAATAAAAAGGCCGTGTTTACGGCCCGCAGGCAATGTTCGGTCACGCACATGGTCTTGGATTTTTTAAAAAAACGCGCATTCTTCCGGGATGAACTTTTGGCAGTTGGATCGGCTGTCCTGCTGGTTTTTTCTCAGCCCCGGCATGACCTTGGTTTTCTCGCCTGGTTCGCTTTAGTCCCTTTTTTTATCGCGCTGCAACAGAAGACTAGCGGTCAGAGTTTGAGGCTGGGCTATCTTTTCGGAGTGTTCTATTTTTTTGGGATGTTTTGGTGGTTGATCCACGTGACATTGCCGGGGATGGTCTTGTTTAATCTTTATCTTGCCCTTTATCCCGCGGGATTTGCCGTCTTGTACGTTTTTTGGAGGCGGAAATTCAAGCCCGGAGTTCTTCAGATTATTTTAGCTGCCGCCAGTTGGACGGTGTTGGAGTTCTTGAGGGCCGAGCTGTTTTCCGGTTTTGGCTGGGCGTCTTTAGGGCACAGTCAGTATCGCTTTTTGCCGGTCTTGCAGATCGCCGATGTCACGGGAGTCTTTGGTATTTCTTTTTTTCTGGTTGTGGTCAACATGGCATTGTTTTATGGGTCGCAGCGTGAGGGGGCTGAGCATCCTCAGGCGCTGTGGTCTTCATTTGGGTTTTCTGCCGCCCTTTTGATAGGCGTCTTGGCCTATGGATTTTTTTCTCTTTCGAACAACGCTTTTTTACCGGATGATCCGCGTTCTTTGAAGGTCACGGTCGTCCAGCCCAATGTCCTCCAATCTGAAAAATGGGCGCCCTCCAATTGGGATGAGATCATGGGAAAGCTAGAGCGGCTCTCCCGTCAGGGGGTTGGTCGATCGACGGATGTGGACCTGATCGTCTGGCCTGAGACGGCGCTTCCGGGCTATCGTTGGGAATCGCCGCGATATTTTGAGCGGGCCAAGGCTTTGGCAAAAGACCTTAAAACGCCGATCCTTCTCGGCGCGGAGAGCCACATAGGGAAGCGTTATTTTAATTCGGCGGTCTTTGTTTCAGCCCAGGGAGAAGAAGTCGCGCGTTATGATAAAATCCATCTGGTTCCGTTCGGAGAGTTCATTCCCTTAAGGCCGTGGCTGAATTTTATCGGGAATTTTGTCCCGATGGAAGACCTTTCGCCGGGTGCGGATAAAACGGTCTTTATACTGGGGAACCCTAAGGTCGGGGTATCGGCACTGATCTGTTTTGAAGATACGGTCCGTGATGTGTCCAGGGGCATGGTCCAGTCTGGAGGACAGGTCTTGATCAATCTGACCAATGACGCGTGGTTCTTAAAGACCAAAGCGCCTTTTTTGCATCTTCAAATGAGCGTTTTTGAGGCTGTTGGTAATCGCCGGGCCATGATCCGCGCGGCCAACACCGGTGTCAGCGGCATCATCCATCCTTCGGGGCGGGTGGTGGGCGTTATCAAGGGCTCTTCTGGCGAGGAGACCTTTATTGCGGGGCATTTGAACGCCCGCGTGCCGGTCGCCGGCAACAGACAGACGGTCTTTACTCGATACGGCGATTTTTTTGCATATTTCTGTTTTGTGTGTTTGGGGTTTGGTGTTATTATTGATATAAATACTAAGAAATAGAAATTTAAAAAGGAGAATTCATGATCGGCACGATGAGAAAAAGGTCGTTAAGCATCGCGGTGATTTCTTATACGTTGGCCCTTTTATACGCGGTGTCATTTGTTTATTATCTGTCATCGGTGGCGACATCGGTTGTCTATCATTATGCCATAGCTGTTTCTTTGATGTGCCTGGTGCTGTTTTTCGGCGCCGTGGGGCTTTCTTTCGGAAAGAGCTGGGGGCGGACCATCCTGATCTTCGGGAATATCGCGTTTTTTGCCGTCGGGATATGGATGATCACTCTTTTTCCCGAGGTCATTGAGCTGCAATCATTCGATCAGAACACTTTTTTTAACAGCCTCTTTTTAGGAACGATCTGCCTCGCGGCGGTGATCTGCGCTTATTTGGCCCAGCATAAGGTCAAGCTTTTGCTTAATCCGGACATGAAGTATATGCGCAAGAGCGTCTTGGTCATTGACGATGACGAAGGGATCCTTACGACCATGAAGAAGATCCTTTTGCCGGTCGGATACAGTGTTTTGACAGCCTCCTCGGGTGAGCGAGGGCTTCAGATCGCCCAGACGCAGAAGCCGGATTTGATCGTTCTGGATGTCATTCTGCCGGGTCTAAAAGGAAGGGAAGTGTGCCGCCGTTTGAAAGATGATGCCGCGACCAAGGATATTCCAGTGATTTTTTTAACGGCCAAGGATTCTCCGGATGATATCAAGGCGGAAATGGATCTTGGGGCCATTGCCCATGTGACCAAACCGTTGCACGCCAGACTGATGGTGGCAAAGGTCAAAGAAATCCTGGGCTAGTTTTTTCCGCCGGGCCGCCTGGCTTTGCGGCAACCGTGTTTGAGCGCCTGAAATTTCTTCGGTTCATGTGACGCGGGACAGCAGTCCCAAACGCATTCCCACTTTAACACATCCGGTCGGTGGCGGATTTTATTTTGAAACTCGGCGCAGTTTCAGAACGTTTAGGCATGAGGTTTAAGTTTTTATGGAAGACCAGAGCAGTCACAGCGCGGGCGCCAAAGAGGAGGGCTTTTCATATAAAAAGCTACGTCGTGCTTTTGCCTGGAATGTTTTGATGTCCCTGATATGGTTCGTCGGCAAGATCCCGGCGGCGGTTATCCGAAAGGTGATGGACGTCTTGATCATGATCGGATACGCGACGTTTTTTAAAAGGGCTAAGCGCAAAGGGCTTCGAAGCCTTGATATTGCTTACGAAAGAGTATTGAGCGATCAGGACAAACAAGCCATTCTTAAAAAAAGTTTCCGTCATTTTGGCCGGGTCATATCAGATATGATCTGTGCCACGCGGGATTTGAGCGAGGCGACGAGCTGTTTTGAGATCGAGCACAGGCGCAGGCTGGATGAAGCTCTTTCCCGGGGGCGGGGGGTGTTGGCCGTCACGGCGCATTTGGGGTATTTTCCGCACATGATCTTTCGCATGGCCAAAGAGGGATATAAGGTCGCTGTGATCATGCGCCGGCCGAGGGATGAACGGGTGGGGGATTATTGTTTAAGACGTATGAAGGAATCGAACGTCCAAACGATCTATAGCGTTCCCGCACGCCAATGTGTCCGCGAGTCGATCGCGGCCTTGAGGGAAAATGCAATCGTCTTCGTGCTGCTTGATCAGCATTTCGGGGCGCCGGGGCGCGTGACGGTCGATTTTTTCGGCCAGCCTGCTGAGACCGGGGCGAGTCCCGTCGTGTTCGCGCAGCGGACCAAAGCGGCGATCCTGCCGGTCTTTACGGTCAGGGAAGAGGATGGCCGCCAGAGGATCATCTTTGAACGAGAGATCGTTTGTGAGGATGCGGACACTAGCGATACAGCCGTGGCTCAATGCGTTCAGGAGATCACGTCTATGATCGAAGCGTATGTCCGACGGTATCCTTCCCAGTGGATGTGGATGCATGGACGCTGGAAGGCGCAGCAATAAAAGGAGGTTCGTTATGTCTAAAGAACAGAAAGCACAGGCGATCTTCGTTTCTGGACTGGTTGTCCTGGTGATCGGGATTTCCATGGTCCTGGCGTGGTGGCCGGATGTGATCTCTTTTTTTAAAGGTTTTTTGGGGGTCACAGCGGCGATCGGCGGCCTGTTGATGATGTATTTCGCTAAGAAATGACAGCGGGGTGAGGTGTTGAGATTGACGTGTTCGGGGAAAGATGAGAGAATGTGTCGTTTATTTTTAGGTGGGGAGAAAAGATGAAATGTCCGTTATGATGTGGGTTCAATTTGCGGTCAGCGCGGCCTTGATCCTGTATGCCGGAACATATTTAACACGTTATGCGGACCGCTTATGTGACGCTTTGGGTTTGGGGAAAGTGTGGATCGGTGTCGTTCTTCTGGGATTCGTCACATCCCTGCCTGAAGCCGGGTCTAGCATGGTCGCCTTGCTTCAGCTTCATGCTCCTGATCTTGCTGTGGGAAACATGCTTGGCAGCAATAATTTCAATTTGTTGCTTTTGGTTTTTTTGGATCTGTTTTATCGCAAAGGAGCGGTGACGGACCTGATATCCTGCGGCCGCGCGCAACGTGTGCCCGCGTATTTTGCTATTTTTTTAACGTCTCTCGTCGGGATGGAGATCTGGATGGGGCAGCAGAGAACGCTGCCGGCTGTTTTGGGAATCGGTTGGGGGAGTTGGGCTGTGTGCCTGGGTTATATTGCCGGGATGAGGGCCGTGTATCAAAGCAATCCCGGGGTGTGCGGGTCGGACCGACAGGAATGCCTGGCTGGTTCCAGAAATGGTTTAGGCGGAATCTATGGGGGGTTGTTTATTAGCGGTGTTGTAGTCGTGGCGGCAGCTGTTTGGCTGGCCAATACGGCGGATCAGATCGCGCAAGTGACCGGTTGGGGGCGGACATTCGTGGGGTCGTTGTTTTTGGCCATGGCGACGTCCTTGCCGGAAATGGTCGTGACATTGTCCGCACTGAAACTGGGCCAGATGGACCTGGCGATCGGCAATATTTTTGGCAGCAACATGGTGAACATGTTTTTATTATTTGTGTGCGATGTTTTTGTGCGCTCGGGTGCGCTTCTGGGGATGGTCTCAGGGTCCCATCTGTGGACGGTTGTTATCGGAATTGTCATGACCGCTGTCGCGTTTGCGGGGTTACGGTATAAGGGAAAGGTGACGTTTTTCGCTTTGGGGTGGGATACCTGGACTTTGTTTGTGCTATACGGGTTGGGCATGGCCGTGCTTTATCAACTCAGGAGCTGAGGCGCCGGTGTCTTAGTAATTCGGTTTTAAGGTTTTTAATGCCGCAGTGTTATAGTGCCTTAGCGACAGAGCTTTATGATCAGAGGAGGAACTCATGTGGGTCAATCTTAGAAAATATTTTGTTTCCGGCTTGATGGTGTTCATGCCGTTGGCCTTGACGGTGTTTTTGTTCATCTGGGTCATCGGGTTTGCGGACGGGCTTTTGGGGGATTATATCCAGCCGTTCTTTAAAGAATATTTTGGGTTCTATATTCCTGGGCTGGGGATCCTTGTCGGGGTGGTGCTGATCATAATGATCGGATTTTTTGCCACGCAGATCATCGGGGCGAAATTCCATGGGGCTTTTGAGAAACTGTTTTTAAGGCTGCCGTTCTTTAAGCAGGTCTATCCCGCGTTTAAAGAGATCGTGGGTTTTTTCTTTTCCCGGGAAAGGCCGAGTTTCAAAAAAGCGGTGATCGTGCAGTATCCGGGTAAAGGAATATATTCCTTCGGATTTTTGACCAATGAGACAAGCCAGAAGCTTAAGGATTTGACCGGAGAGGACCTTTGTAACGTTTTTGTTTCGAGTTCTCCCAGCCCGTTCACGGGTTTCGCGGTCATGATCCCCAAAAAAGATATTATTATGACGGACATTTCGATCGAAGAGGCCGCGAAGTTCATTGTTTCTGGCGGGGTGGTCAACCCGCATGTTTAAGAAGCTGTTCTATTGGAGCGCGACATGATCAAAGTGATAGCCTTTGACCTGGATGGGACGCTGATCAACGCCTATCCGGCCGTTGAAGAGAGCATAAATTTTTTGATGAGAACATTCGGTCTTCCTATTGTTGACGGGGATGTGATCAAGCGGACTGTTGGACTGGGTGACCGTAATCTGGTTGAGGCTTTTGTCGGGCCCGGCCGCATAGAGCAGGCCATGCCGATCTACCGGGAGTATCACGCACAGGCGCTTTTAAGGGGGTCTTCTTTTTTGCCGGGAGCGTTGGAAACGCTCAAAGAGTTGAAGACCCAGGGTTATCGTATGGCGATCGCCAGCAACCGGCCCAAGCGATTCTCCATGATCGTGATGGAACACCTTGGCATGGCGCATTTTTTTGAACGGATCCTTTGCGGGGATGAGTTTGAGAGGGGAAAACCGTATCCGGATATTCTATTTCAGCTGATACGCGAGATGGCAATAGCAAAAGAAGAACTTTTATACGTTGGAGATATGGACGTGGATGTTCAGACCGGAAAAAACGCAGGAGTGGCCATGGTGGCTGTTTTGACCGGATCCTGCTCGCGGGAAGAACTGTTCTCAAACGGCGCGCGGATGATCTTGAACGGCGTCAGTGAGCTGCCGGCGTTTTTGGGCAAAAACGCGGGCTGTGCTTTAAAAATATAGGGAAGAGCTTTTAATTCTTGATTTTTTCCAAAAATCATATATAAATATTCCCTATGCCTTTTATAGAAATTCAAGCATTATTAATCGAAGGAGCAAGTCATGAGTAAGAAAAAACGTCGTGGAAAACTAAACTGGCGTTCTAAAAAAGCCAATCATGGCCGCAAACCCTGCAGGGGATAATATCGGTGGTGGGTTGTTTGTTCTGCAGATGGTGGAGATGATGGTTTTTTGAGGGTTCATTTTAGAAAGAACGAGATCTCAACACTATAAACAAAGGGGAGGAAAGAATGAATGATCTACTGTGGCTAGCGCCAACCTTTTCGGTTGCAGCGTTGGTGCTGGCGGCCTTCTTAACGGTCAGGATCCTTAAGAAGGAAGAAGGAACCGAAAAGATGAAGGAGATCGCCACGGCGGTCCGTGAGGGGGCATCGGCTTATTTGAATCGTCAGTATAAGACTGTTGCGGTTTTTTTTGTGGTTGTGTTTTTGGTCCTGGTTGTTCTGGCGTATTTAAAGACATTGTCATTTTTTGTTCCGATCGCATTTTTGACAGGGGGATTTTTTTCCGGATTATCAGGATTTTGCGGGATGAAGATCGCCACCGCTTCCTCTGCCAGAACAGCGAACGCCTGCCGTTCGTCCCTTAACGAGGGGCTGAGAGTCGCGTTTTCTTCCGGGTCTGTCATGGGATTTTCTGTTGTCGGGTTCGCTTTGTTGAATTTAACGGCCTGGTATTTCTTTTTGAAATGGTATTATGGCACGCATGCCCTTCCGGTCGGATTGGATGAACCGACAGCGATCACCAATGTCATGTTGACCGTTGGCCTGGGGGCCAGCTTTTTGGCCTTGTTCGCTCGCGTGGGCGGCGGGATCTTTACAAAAGCCGCTGACGTAGGGGCTGACCTTGTCGGAAAAGTTGAAGCGGGAATTCCGGAAGATGATCCCCGAAATCCGGCGGTTATCGCTGATAACGTTGGGGATAACGTTGGCGATGTGGCGGGAATGGGCGCCGACCTGTTTGAATCCTATATGGGTTCGATCGTGGCCGCGGCATCTTTGGGTGTTGCTGCGGGGTTGGGTTTTAAAGGGGTCACCATGCCGATGGTCATCGCGGCTGTGGGGATTCTTTCTTCGATGGTGGGCATGGTTTTTGTGCGCACCGGGGAAGAAACATCTCAGAAGGTGCTGTTAAAGGCCCTTCATCAGGGTGTTTGGATCTCTTCCGCTTTGGTCGTGCTGTGTTCTTTTTTTGCTGTTCGTTTTATCTTAGGCGCAGAAAGCATGGGAGTCTTCTGGGCCATCATCAGCGGTTTAGCGGCTGGTCTTGTTATCGGATTCTTAACCGAATATTACACGTCGTCTCATTTTAATCCCACAAAAACGATCGCCAAGTCTTCGGAGACAGGTCCGGCAACGGTCATTATTTCCGGCCTGGCTTCAGGGATGATCTCCACGGCTTTACCGGTCGTAGTTGTGGCGGTGGCGATTCTTTTTAGCTATAAATTCGCCGGCCTTTACGGGATCGCGATCGCGGCTGTTGGGATGCTTTCGACGTTGGGTATCACGCTGGCGACGGATGCTTATGGTCCGGTCGCTGACAATGCTGGCGGTAACGCCGAAATGGCCGGCCTCGAACCGGCTGTCCGCGTGAAAACGGATGCGTTGGATTCTTTGGGAAACACAACAGCAGCCACAGGAAAAGGGTTTGCTATCGGGTCAGCCGCTTTGACGGCCCTGGCTTTGATCGCTTCTTTTAAAGGCCAGATCGAGATCGCAGGCGGAACCTTGGTTTTGGATCTGCTTGATCCGAACGTTCTTGTCGGTATTTTTATCGGGGTCATGATGCCGTTTGTGTTCTCGGCTTTGACCATGAGCGCGGTCGGCCGCGCCGCGGGCCAGGTTGTGGTCGAGGTCCGTCGTCAGTTCAAGGAAATCGTCGGGATCATGGAAGGCAAAGGAAAACCCGATTACGCAAGCTGCGTGGACATTGTCACAACATCAGCCCTTAAAGAGATGATCGTTCCGGCCATGCTGGCGATCATTGCTCCTATTGGTATCGGACTCTTGCTTGGTGTCAATAGTTTAGGAGGGCTCTTGATGGGCTCAACAGCGTCTGGTTTTGTCCTTGCTGTCATGATGGCCAATTCCGGCGGCGCCTGGGATAACGCCAAGAAGTATATTGAAGAAGGAAACTTCGGCGGGAAGGGTTCTCAGTGCCACAAGGCCGCGGTCGTGGGCGATACTGTTGGCGATCCTTTCAAAGACACATCAGGACCGAGCATCAATATTTTGATCAAATTGATGTCTATGGTCGCGATCGTTTTTTCTGCTTTTATCCTTCAATATGCGTTGAAATTGTTTTAATATAAAGTAGTACTTTTATTAAAACGGCGCACAGATGTGGACCTCAGTTCAGTTAAAGAACAGGGGTCCGCATCTGAGCGCCGTTATATTCTTCAAGCGCATCCCATATGAACAAACATGTTGAATTCAGTGAACCGCATCATCCTCGCCCGCAGTGGCGTTCAAGGATGGGCTTTATCCTTGCCGCTATGGGGTCCGCCGTTGGGCTGGGAAATATCTGGCGTTTTTCTTATTTGTGCTATAAGAATGGCGGAGGGGCCTTTTTGATCCCTTACGCGATCGCGATGGTCGTGGTGGGGATCCCTTTGATGGTTCTGGAGCTGGGGCTTGGGCACAAAATGCGCGGGTCCGCCCCGATGAGCTTTGCCAAGGTGAACCGTCATTGGGAATGGTGCGGCTGGTGGGCGGTCACTTGCGCGATGTTCGGTATCATGCTGTATTATTCCGCGGTCATCGCCTGGTGCGTGAATTATGTGTTCTTTTCGATCAATCTTTCGTGGGGGGCGGATACCAAAGCGTTTTTCTTTCAGCAGTTCCTGCAGATCTCAGACGGGCCCCTTCAGATCGGGGATATCAGGGCTCCCATCCTCTTGAGCCTGATGACCGTTTGGGGCGTTTGCTGGATGATTGTTTTTTTCGGAGTCCAGAAGGGCCTTGAAAGGGCCAATAAAATTTTCATGCCGCTATTGTTTTGTCTGATCGCCATTTTAGTGGTTTGGAGTTTGAACCTTAAAGGTGCGATGGAGGGGATCCGTGTTTATCTAAGCCCGGATTTTTCTCAATTATCCAGACCGCAGATCTGGATCGACGCTTTTTCACAGATCTTTTTTTCGCTTTCCTTGGCCTTCGGCATCATGGTGACGTACGCTTCATATCTGCCTCGCAAAGCCGACATTGTGCAGGACGCCGTGGTGATCAGCATTGGAGATTGTCTTTTTTCTGTGATAGCCGGATTCGCCGTCTTTGGTACGTTGGGATATATGGCCCAGGCGCTGGGAAAACCTGTCAGTGAAGTTGTGACCCAGTCCATAGGACTGGCGTTCGTGACTTATCCTGAGGCGATCAGCAACATGCCGGCGTTTTCCAAGGCTTTTGGGGTGATCTTTTTTTCGGCTTTGGTTCTGGCCGGGTTGACAAGCGGGATCTCTTTGGTCGAAGCGTTTAGCGCCGCGATCATTGATAAATTTCATTTTTCGCGCAAAACAGTTGTTTCGGTGGTTTGTCTGACGGGTTTTTTAGGAAGCATTATCTTTACGGCTAAGAGCGGCTTGTTCTGGGTTGATATCCTGGATCACTTCATTACGAATTACGGTCTTGTGATCATTGGGATTTTGGAATGTATTTTAGTCGGATGGGTCTTGGGGGCGAGGCATTTAAGGGAACATGTCAATCATGCCGGCGGGATCGTGATGACACGGTTTTGGGATATTAGCGTGCGTGTTATAGCTCCCGCCGTTCTGGGTATTTTGCTTTTCAACAGCTTGCATAATGAATTCAGGGCCCCGTATGAGGGTTATCCGTGGGTCTCTATCATTTTGATCGGCAGGGATTGGGTCGTTGGAGCGTTGATCGTCGCGTTGTTCATGGCCATGTATCCCTGGAAGCGCGCATTGGAATCTGAGGAAGGCTCAGGCCTTCATAATAAATCTTAAAAGATCGGTTTGGAATTATTTAAAGGAGATTTAGATGAGAGAGTCTGCTATTGGAAAAAACATTGTTTTGACCTTGGTCGCCATCATGATGATCGTTCTGAACGGTTGTGTGTATTTGGTAGTCGGGGGGGTGGGGGCCCTTGGCGGTTATGTTGTCAGCCCGGATACAGTCGAAGGCGTTTTGAATGATTACGATATGGATCAGGTATGGGGGGCATCCAAGGATGTGGTCACCATGATGGGCGTGATCATGGAAGAAAGCGAAGGAGTCGGGATCATGATCGCCCAGCTGCAAAACACGCGGGTGACGATCACGGTTTCGAGAATGGGATATGAAGGGTCAAAATTGACCGTTAAGGCGCGCCGGTCCGTGTTTCCGCGTATTAAGATCGCTCAGGACGTTTATATGAAGGTTGTAAGTCGTCTCGAGGCCGGGCGTTGATCCTGAAATTTCTAGTATTGACAAGAGGCGGTCCGTTGATTAAAATAAGGCCTCATTTGCGAAGTTTCAGTTAAAAACGATTGTTCTAAGAACCTTTCCGCCCGTTAGTCTGTGGCGGACTTATCATATGTGGCTATACAAAGGGTTCATTTTTGGGTTCTGTTGAAACCCAAAGGTCTTTGAAATGTTTAATGATGCCGAGGTAGCTCAGTAGGTAGAGCAGAGGACTGAAAATCCTTGTGTCGACGGTTCAATTCCGCCCCTCGGCACCATTTCTTAAGTAAAATAAGGAATGCGTAGCGCAAAAGCAGTTCCTGTTTTGTGATAGAAAAGAATCGCTTCAAAGACCGGTTCATAGATCGGTTTTGGCATCCTTTAGGCAGGATCACAGAGTGGCAAAAAAAGGGAGAGTGTTATGAAAAGAGCAATGATGGTGTTTGTGCTGGTTGCGGTGGTGTTGGTGGTTGGGGTTCCTGTATGGGCGCAGGATGCGCATTTACAGGCAGCAGAAGATTTTTTGGTCGCATTGAAGGTCCCTGAACAGATGAAACAGGCAACGGATGACTATATTGATCTCATGCTTCAAGGTCAGCCTATGATGGCCCCGTATCGAGCAACGATCAAAGCGTTCTATGACAAATATGTGAGTTGGGAAGCGTTGCGCGCAGAATATCTGCAGATTGTCACCGGTCTTTGGTCTGAGCAGGACCTCAAGGACCTTACGGCCTTTTTCAAGGGCGAGACTGGGCAAAAGTTCGTTAATCAGCAAGGTGAGCTGTTCCAGAAGACTTCGGAGCTTGGTTTCCGCGCGGCTCAGGAGCATCAGGATGAGTTGATCGCTAATATTCAGGCTGAGGCCGAAAAGTATCAGGCGCCGGCAAACCCAGCTGCTATCCAGTAAATAGAGTAGATGTCCAAGGGTTATAGGGAAATGCCGGTTTTTATAAAGCCGGCATTTCCTTTTCGTAAATAAGTTTTAATAAAGGTTCAATAAGAAATTCAAGGCCGACGTAGCTCAGATGGTAGAGCAGCGCATTCGTAATGCGCGGGCCGGGGGTTCGATTCCTCTCGTCGGCTTTTTATTTTTTGATAAACGGCAGTTGCTGTTATGCGTTAAGGGCCTTTATTTGACGTAAACGATGGTCTTGAAATTCCCAGAAACTTATTGTTCAGCCGCATTTTTCGAACGCCGTCCGGCGCCCCATCGCAGTTCTGCATCGTTGTGCTCAGCGGCCCACATTGCTCGGAAAAGAAATTTCTGCGAAAAGATAAAATTCGAGATAAATCCGTTTAAAGCGACCGGAAAATGTTAGAATGAACATCAGAAACAACGATCCATTCAGAAAACGGTTTATGCTATGATGCGATTTATTTCCGACATTCGAAACAAGAACTTCATGCGTTTGTGGTGGGCGCAGCTGATCTCCCAGTTCGGCGACCGCATCAATCAAATGGCCCTGATCGGGCTGGCATATGAATTGAGTGGAAAACAGCCATCAGCCACCGGGTTGGCAAAGATCCTGTCTTTCACGATCATTCCTGTCTTTATTATCGGTCCCGTGGCCGGCGTGTTTGTGGACCGCTGGGACCGCCGCAAGACGCTCTTTATTTGTGATATCATCCGGGGCGCGTTGGTCTTGACGATCCCGCTGGTGTTTTTCTTTTGGAAGACCCTGATTCCGATTTATTGTGTTGTTTTTTTGGCCTTTGGCTGCAGCCGTTTTTCTGTTCCGGCCAAAATGTCGATCATACCGGAGATCGTGCATAAGGACCATTTGCTTATGGCCAATTCCCTGATGACCACGACGGGAATGATCGCTTTTGCCTTTGGATGCGCCGCCGGAGGGTTTTTGGTGGAATGGTTCGGCGCCCGAGGGGGATTTTTCATTGACGCGGCCACATTTTTTATTTCTGCGGCCTTGATTATTACCATGACCCGAGACCTTGATTTTAGAATTGACCGCCAAGTCATTATCGATCATGGAAAAGAAATGCTGAAGATCGAGCATTCTTTTTGGCGAGAGATGAAAGAAGGGGCTCTGTATTTATTTCAAAAACGTGAAATACGGCTGATCATCGTTATCTTGTTCATTTTGCTGGCCGCTGCCGGTTCGGTCTATGTTACCATTATCGTCTTTATTCAGGAGATCTTTAACAGTGTGACCCGCCACTTGGGCGTTTTGGCCGTGACCTTAGGGGTGGGCCTTTTTTTGGGAACGGTGGCTTATGGAAAATTCGGCAAGGCTTTGCCGTGGCACCGGACGGTCTTTTTGTGCCTGTTGTTGAGCGGGGCCATGATGATTTTGTTTGTTATCGGGATATCGAACTTTGCGAATGTGTGGCTGGCATTCATCCTGACGTTAGGGCTGGGTGTTGTAACAGGCCCGATCTTTATTGAATCTAACACGATCGTTCACCGGGTGGCTGATGAGCAGATGCACGGCAAGGTTTTTAGCTCCCTGGAGATCGTGATCCATCTGGGTTTTATGCTTGCGATGCTGGCCAGTTCTTTTCTGGCGGAGTTTTTTTCAGCGGCGGGTATCTTGAGCGCCGTGGGCGTTGTGGTCTGCATCGTCGGCGTCAGCGGCCTTATATGGTATAAAGAAAAGTAACGCGGCGCCCTTTAGCAGGAGGGTCTTTGTGCCTAAAGAATATCAGTGCCTGGATTCAGGGGAGATCATTAAAAGCGTGGATCTTTTGTGCCGACGGATCTCGGAACGCTTTCCTGCTTCTGGGCTTTCAAAGGTCGCCCGTGAGGTTCTAGAAGTCGCTGAAACAGCTCAATTGAAGGCTCGGGAGATCGGCCGGCCTAATTATTTTTTGCGCGCTACGATCGGGGTGGTGGTCTGTGTTTTTTCCGTTGGACTGGCTGAGGTCATTTTAAAGGTGAGGCTGCCGTTTCAATGTTCAAGTTTCAATGAATTTGTGCAGATCGCGGAAGCGGGTATCAGCAATTTGATTTTTATCGGCGCGGGCATTGCTTCATTGGTCGCTGTTGAAAACAAGATCAAGCGAAACCGCGCGGTGCTTTTGATGAGCGAATTGCGTTCTCTCGCTCATGTGGTGGACATGCATCAGTTGACGAAGGATCCGGATTGTGCCTTGACCCCGCAATTCCGGACCCCATCCTCTCCACAGCGCGACATGTCCGCGTTTCAGCTTGCCCGGTATCTGGACTATTGCAGCGAGCTTCTGTCGTTGATCAGCAAGATCGCTTCGCTTTATGTCCAGAATTATGATGATCCGATCGTGGTAGAGACCGGCAATGATATTGAAAGCCTGACAACGGGCCTGTCACAGAAGATATGGCAGAAGATCATCATTCTGGATAATCGCAAAAACGCTGCAGGCGGGGACAAATAAGAGCAGCGTTGCGAAGATGTCTCTGGACGTGGCATACTTTTTAGCGTAGAGCGTAGAGCGTAGAGCGTAGAGCGTAGAGCGTAGAGCGGAAGATGTGGAGGCGCATTCCCAATGGATTCTGAAGGCGCGCATCCTCTTTAAGAGAAGAAAGGATCATTATGCAAAAATTCGCGGTTTTTATTTCAGGGAGCGGGACGAACCTGCAGGCGATCATTGATGCTGTTAAGGCGGGAGATATCGCGGCTGAGCTTGCGTTGGTTGTCGCTGATCGTGAAGATGCTTATGGCTTGCAGAGGGCGGAAGCTGCCGGTATTAAAACAGCGGTCTTTAATCCAAAGAATTATACCAATCGTCAAAGCGTGGACCGCGACATGATGATCGCGATGAAAGAACATAAGATCGATTTCATTGTGCTGGCCGGGTATATGAGGTTATTGACCCCGTTCTTTATTAAGGAATATAAGAATGCTGTTTTGAACGTCCATCCGGCGATCTTGCCGTCTTTTCGGGGCATGGATGGGATCAAGGATGCCTTCACGTATGGCGTGAAGATCACCGGTGTGACAGTGCATTTTGTAGATGAAAAAATGGATCATGGCCCTATCATCGCTCAAGAAGCTTTTAGGGTCGCGGAAGACGACACGCTTGAGACCCTTGAGGCTAAGATCCACGCCGTTGAGCATAAACTTTATCCTAAAGCGATCAAACTTTTTGTGGATGGCAAGCTGAAGATCCAGGGCCGGCGAGTCATTGTTGAGTGAGACCGCAAAGAGATAAGGCCCGCCGTAAATCCATTCAAAGCTGACCTTTAAAGTTCTTTCGGGAGGACCTATGAAACGACTGTTTGTTCTTTTTGTTTGCGCCTTATTTTTGAGCGTGAACGTGATCTCTGCTCGTGGGGAGGAAGAAAAACCATATGATCACAGCGGTGTTGTCCGGGCCATCGGTCAGCTGCATCTACAGGCAAACGATTTCTGGCCGGAACATTTTCGGCAGGGGGAAGAACGGCGCCGGGGCAATGAATTTGATCCGAGCGAATACTTCAGGGTCTTGACGCACATTGCTCCTGAACAAGGGTTTGTCCTGGAATATTTATATTGTGGCGGCATGAACGGCCGTCCGGTCTTTTATTGGAGGACGGTAATGGATCCCGGCCCTGAAAATTGTGAGTTCCCGGACCTTTTGGCTGGAAGGGGGACGGAACTCCAACGGATCGCCGCTCATTTAAAACTCGACGGAACATTGGAAAGTTTTTATGAACTGTTCGTTTTTAACACTCTGGCGGGGCAGTTCTATTTGAGCTGGCACGCCAATTATGATGATACGCGGATCATTGTTTCGCAGGATGACGTTGAGGCGGTCATCGCGGAGGTCAACGGATCCGACTTCGGATCGTCCTTTGATGCCAGCCAAGAAAAGGAGGCCAGAGCTCTGGACGTGACCCCTCGCGTGGAATTCTGGGACGAGGAAGCGGCAGAGGTTTCAGTGGTGGTGTTTTCAAAATGGGGAGGTTTCCAGAGGATCACGCAAAGGATCCGCCGGCTTTTCCCCCACACGGTCCTTCATGAGCAGAACGAAAAGCTTGTCGAATATAATTGCGGGGTCATGTATTAAAAGACATTGCCGGGTTTCGTAAAAAGGAGGCGGCATGGAGCGCAAGATTGTTGTACGGGGTCTGATCATTTTTTTTCTTTCCTTGAATATTGTCGGTCTTCTTTATCTGCATTTATATTCTGGCGCCGAGCGGCTTATCCGTCAGGCTGAAGAATCCTCTTCTCAGGGCGACCAGCATCAAGCGGTTGAACTCTTGAGCAAAGCGCTGAACATTCAGAAAAGCGCCAAAACGTATTATCTGCGCGCGGTCGCGTATAAGGATATGCGGGATTGGGAGCGTTCCATTGCGGATTATAAATCAGCCATCGCTTTGGAGCCGGATTTCGCCCTGGCTTACCGGCGGTTGGGCTATGTGTATGATGTGACAGGACGTCTTGAGGAGGCATTCAAAAATTATCAAAAGGCGGTTGAGCTTGACCCGGGCGATCCCAAGGCGCAGTATAACCTGGGGCTTGCTTATTATTTGAAAGGAGATTGGCAGCAGTCCGCAGACCATTATAAAAAAGCCCTGGACTTAGAGCCTAAGTTCAGTGATGCCTGGCATAATCTGGGAATCGTGCAGGACAAGTTAGGAGATAAAGAAGAGGCGGTCCGGTGTTATGATCAAGCGATCGAGATCGATTCGAATAATTTTCAATATTATGATGCCCGTTCCCGGACGCTCAAGGACCTCGCACGGATGGATGAGGCTTTTTCGGATGTGAATCGATCGATCGAGCTGAATCCTGATTATTTTGAGTCGCGGATGAACCGGGGGCATTATTATTTTTTGAAGGGCGATTATGCCAGTTCATCCAAAGACTATGAGCTCGCATCCCAACTGGACCCGGGGAACGTGATGGCTTGGGTGATGAAAGCTGAGATCGACCGTGTGACAGGCAATTATATCGGCGCCGAAAAAAATTTAAAGCGCGCCCATCAACTTGACCCAGTCAATCCACGGCCGGTCTATGATCTGTATCGCGTGTATTATGCTTTAGGTAAATACCATATGGCATTAGCGTATCTTGATTACCTTGAGAAGATGAACCCCGAGATCACGTCGGACCGTCTCCATTGGAAAACGCTGGTAAACTATAACCGTGGATTGGTCATGGAACGGCTGGGGTATCCTGATGCGGCTCTTGAGAAATATAATCAGGTGATCAAGGAGTTCCCGGAGTATGGCGAGTCTTATACGGCCAGGGGTCGCATTGCTTACGGAAAACAGGATTATGAAGCAGCTGTTGAAGATATCAGTAAAGGGATCGAACTTGGGACAAGCGACGTGGACCATGCCCTCTGGTATCGGGCCAGCTCCCTGTATTATCAACAGCAGTGGCAGCGCGCGCTTGATGATATCAAAGCGCGTTCTGATCAGAATGACGAGGAACTAAATGCTTTGCGTAAGGAGATCGAAGAATACGTGCTTCCCGGATTCAGTGGTGAGCGCAAAGAATACTATGATGACGGCGCGTTGCGTTCTGTGATGCCTTACAAAGAAGGCCTTCCTGACGGGGAAAGCCGGATGTTTATGCCTGATGGAAGTTTGATGGTCACGATGGAAATGCGTAAAGGCAAGCGCAACGGAAAGACCGTTTATTATGGGCCCGACGGCCAGACATTTGAAATGGTGTTCGAGGATGATAAGCCGGTGGGGACGGGTGCCGGTGGAGAGGACCCAGGGTGTCCTTTTGCGGATAAGGAAACATCCAAGGCGGTCGGTTACAATAATCAGGCGTATGAGCTTTTTTTGAAGCGCGAACATTTACAAGACGGGCTGGACCTGATCGAGCAGGCCCTGGCGATCGATCCCGGCGACCCGACTTTTTTAAGCACGAAGGCTGAGCTGCTTTATGCCCTGGGGCGCCACCCTGAGGCGTTGGAGTGCATCCAAAAGGCTTTGCAAAAGAATTCTCAGCACGCGGCTTTTCAGGAAGACCTGCAGATGATCGTTGAAGCGCTGGAGTGAACGCGGGATCTGGCGGTCGAGCGGTATTGATCCAGAGCTGGGCCATTGTTTATGATTTGGAAAGGAGATCGTTTTATGACGAAATGGGTCTTGGTCTTTTTGCTGGCGGCCTGGTCGGCGCCGGCCTGCGCATCAGAGGCGGTTGCGGTCTGCCAGGAGCTTACGCTCGAGGTCCAGGGTAGGGGTTTCTATGAGCGTGAGATCGATTCTTGCGACGGGATCAAGAATTGTCATGAGCGCCCGGATGGAAGTTTTTATTATGAAGTTCCTGATACGCGGTTTAAGGTGATCGAAGCGGAAGGCGGGGCTGAGTGCCCGGCTAAGGGGTCGCTTTTGGATATTTCGGAAGAAGTTTCTTCAGACCAGATACGGGCTTCGCTGGTCGCTATCACCTCTATGGGACCGGATGGCATCGTCAGCGGAATGATGCTGGACCATATTCGTCCCATGGACCCGCAGAGCCCGGTGAAAGAAGTTTCGTTGGCGTCTGTGACGCACATTGTTCCCTGTGGAAAAAAAGACACGACCATGGGAAGCGGCGCGTATGACGCTTGTTGTGAAGGATTGATGGCTGTGGGGGTTTTTGCTGAAGGCGAGACATCATGCGAGGAAAGGCAGCTTTCCGGAGGGTATGCCTGCGCGGCCTGCGGAGACGGCCTGTGCGAGGGGCCGTATGAGAACAGCTGCAGTTGCGTTCAGGACTGCCCCGGCCAATGAATCAGCCTTTTTCGAACAGGGCCCTGACGCTTGGTTTCATCAGGTAGTAGGCGATCGAGATGTTAAGAACGAAGAACGGCAGGACGGCCAAGGCGAGAATGATGGGGCTGAAACTGCCAAAAGAAGACCTCAGAGTTTCAATTGCCAGGAATTTTCCCCGGAATCCTTTCACGATCATCGAACATCCCGTATAGATGCAGACGGCAATGGTCGTCTTTCTTGCCGTCGGATTTAATTTGAAAACCCCGAACCCCAGCAAAGCAAAGATCGGCAGAACCGGCCAGCCGATCAGGAACAATTTTTTCCAAAGTTCGGCGGAGATCCCGTGTCCTCTTAGCAGAAAAAGCATTCCGTGGATCATGACAAGATGGATAGCCGGAAGAACGGCAACGACGACGCTTATGAGGGGGATCTTATTGGGGCGGTTCATTGGTCAGTTTTTTACGGTTGTTTAAAGAGGATCGTTTTATAATCCTTGAAATCATAGGCCGAAATAGCCTCAAGGGCTAATTCTTTCAGGACGTCTTCATCAGGTTTATCCAAAGGGTAGACCGTGCGGCCGTAATTATAATTAATGCGGTATTGGATCTCTTTCGCCACGAACTCCGGCCAGGCGAGGTCCTTGTAATCGATCGATTGTCCCCACTTGTCGTTCTTCATGCGCAGGTCTCCGAACATCTCGGTCATGTAGCGCTGCGCGTATTCGTCCTGCCCGATGGCCTGTCCGACTCCCAGCTTCAGGTCCTGGTAGGAAAACGTGTTCCTGATCCCAATACCGTTTCGGATATCGGCGAGGATCAAGACGATGAAATCTTTGGGGGCCTCAGCGCTGTCCTTGAGAAGGTCACCGTAAGAACGGCTGATGCTTGTCAGGATATTATTATGGAGCCGGGTGAATTGTTCTGTGTAGGATGAGGCATAGCCTTTGGACTGCGGGTAACTTTTTAAAACCTGGATATCATATTCGATCATGAATTGCTGATCAAGATATTGGACGTCTAAAAAGGAGACGGTCTTTTTAAAGCTGGCCTGGCGTTCGTTGACACTGGCCGAGCGGGCTGCCTGATAGACGAAGATGTCAAATTCGATGGGGACATAAATATAAAGGGTGTTCGTTAAGGGCGTGATGACGGCGTTCTGTTTGAGCTCTTCTTCAAAAAGCTGGACCAGCTTTTGGTTTGCTTCAGACAAAGTCGTGACCGGGGGCGTGACTTTGTAGCAGCCAGCAAGACACACGACACAGGACACAAGACACACGATAAAGGTGCCTGTCACCTTTATTTTACGCTGAAAGCCGGGCCGGCCGGATGCCGTAGTTATCGAAAATTTGGACGATCTCATCATATTCCAGTTCTTCTTTTTGCAAAAGGCGCTGCGCGAAATCTTCAAAAAGGTCCCGGTTGCGGCTCAAGGTCTCTTTCACTTCTTTCAGGCAGCTTTGCAGGATATCCTGAACGTCCTGTTCAAGGCGCGCCTTGGTCTGTTCTGATAAAATGGACGATCCTCCGCCAAAAGGTCCTGAATGGACCATGCTGCCGAAGTCCCCGATCAACCCCGAAGCCCCCATCCCGTAATGATAGACCATGGCGTAAGCATAGGTCATGGCCGTATGAAAATCGCTTCCCGGCCCGCCTCCAACGCCGGCGCTGGTCGATCCGAATTTGAGAAGTTCGGCCGCGTAGCTTCCCAGCGCGACCTTGATCTCGGCCAGAAGGTCCTCTCTGCGTTTGGAATGCAATTCTTCGACCGGCCGTTGCGAGACGAATCCGAGCATGCCTTTATGCGGGATGATCGTGGCCTTGATGACATCATTGGTCGGATGGCACAGATAGGCAATGACGGCATGACCCGCTTCGTGGTAAGCGGTCCATTGTTTTTCTTTTGCTGTTAGAGTGATATTGCTCTTCATGCCGAACATGACACGGTCATAGGCCGTTGAAAGGTCTTTATTGGTGATCGCCGCCCGCCCGTCACGCATGGCGATCAAGCCCGCCTCACGGACCATGGCATCAATATCCGCTGGAGAAAACCACAAGGCTTTGCGGGCCAATAAGTTGGAGTCGATGTCTTCTGCGGCTTTAACGCGTTTGAGATAGAAATCAAAAAGGTCTTTGCGGTCTTCAAGATTCGGTTTTGAAACGTGGATCTTGCGCTCGAACCGGCCGGCGCGCATGATCGCGGAATCGAGCTCGTTTTCAGGAACGTTCGTGGCCGCGATGACCACGATGTTGTTCTCGCTTTTGCGAAGGCCGTCCATTTCGGTCAAAAATTGATTGATGGTGGCATTACGATCCATCGTCCCGCCGAACCCCTGGTCGGCTTGCCGGGGCCGGGCGAAGGAGTCGATCTCATCGATAAAAACAATGCAGCCACCATGAAGTTCCGCCAGGGCGCGGCCCTCTTTAAAAAGGGATTTCATGCGCGCGGTCCCTACGCCGATGAACATGCCGATAAATTCGCTTCCCGTCGCGGAGATGAGCGGCAGTCCGCATTCGGTGGCGATGGCTTTGGCAAGATACGTTTTGCCGCAGCCGGGAGGGCCGATCATGATGGTCCCTTTGATGATCTTTCCGCCGATCGCTTTGACCTTGGCGCGGTCTTTAAGAAGTTCCACCAGTTCCCAGGCCTCGGCTTTGGCCTCACGCATGCCGATGACCTCATCCCATTTGATATCGGTCCTGGCCAAAGAGATCTTGCTTTGTCCCATTTTGGCAAAACCGCCCTGCATGAAATAGAACTGCAGGCCGATCATGATCGGGGTGGCGATCAACTGGACCAGGAGGAACATCGGCAGAAGAAGGGCCATTTGCCCCGAGATCTGACGGCGGCTGGAACGCTCCAATAAAAAGTAGTTTTCCATGCAGTAATTCACAAAAAAGACAGAAACGATAATAGCGGCCAGAAGAAACGTGAAGATCAAAATTCTCAACCAATAGAGCTTAAGGAAGATCAAAGCTTTTTTCATAACTATATCTCCATGAAATATTTAGGATATTACGAATAGAAGTATAACAAAAGACTATTCGGGCGTAAAGGGGAAAAATGAGAGAGCAAATATTTTACTGTTAAAAGAGAAAGTATTATATATACTTAAATTATGAAAACCACGCAAGGCTTTACTCTTTTGGAACTCATTATTGTGATCATCATTGTGGGCGTTCTGGCTTCTATAGCGCTTCCCAAGCTGTTTAGCGTGGTTGAAGGTTCGCGGGCGGCAGAGGCCTTGGCGGCTATTTCAAGTATCCGCTCATCCATGGAACGGTGTTATCTCATGAGTAATGGAACTTATTTTGGATGTCAAATTAATACATACGCTCCCACGAATGATTCGTTGGACATTGAGAATCCCGAAAAATCTCCCGGGGCGCACTTTCGTTACCTTGTAACCTCAGGAGCTCCTTTTACCAGGAACGATTATGTGATCATCAGCATACGGAATGCTGTGGACGGGGGCACCCATCAGGGGAAAATGATCAATTTTGGGTTGGGCGCCCGCGCGAGGGTTAATGCGGATCAGGTCAGCTATACACTGGAGTATGTGGGAGATGATAAGATCTATTGGGATGCGTCCGATATTTATAAAGGATTGATCCCGAAGTCTAATTAGTCATTTCATTTTACTGCGGATATGAAGTCCGCCTGCTTTGGCAGTTATCTGGAACAAACTTTTGAAAAGTTTTTCGAAAAATAAAAAACTTCCAATACAATTCATGTATATTCATAGAATGCGAACAAAAACCGGATTTACATTATTAGAGCTTATCATTGTGATCGTTATTGTTGGCGTGCTTGCTTCGCTTGCGCTTCCTAAGCTTTTCAGCGTGATAGAAGGGGCGCGGGCGGCAGAGGCCTTGTCCGCGATCGCCAGCATCCGTTCGGCCATGGAACGGTGTTACTTGATGAACAACGGATCGTATATGGGTTGTGCTTTTGGCCCCGGGTATAACTTTTTAACAATTGATGACCCCGGAACATCTCCTAACGCGCATTTTACATATAACATTCCTTTGGTAAGCAGCCTTTTTTACGTGATTATTGCGGACCGTAATGCTCTTGATGGGGGCGTTACGGTCGATCATCGGATCGTCATGGGATTTGGGATCCAGCCGCAGATGCAGCCAGGCGGCGGGACATCTTTGCTGGCGGGTGAAGAGGGAAAGATCTACTGGGATGCCTCACCAGCCTATAAAGGATTTGTTCCGAAGTCTAATTAACGGCTTGTTCGAGCCATCCTTTTTCTTGACTTTACCCTTTGGATATGATAATTTTGGCAAAGATTTCAATATTCCTAATTCCATTCGGATTTTCATACATTAACCGTTTAATTAACAAAGGAATGATCATGTCTGCAATCAAATCAGTCAAGGCGCGTCAAATTTTAGACTCACGGGGCAACCCGACCGTTGAGGTGGATGTTTTGCTGGCATCCGGGGCTTTTGGCCGGGCGGCAGTTCCATCAGGGGCCTCCACAGGCGAATATGAGGCCATTGAACTTCGGGATGGTGATAAGAGCCGGTATATGGGCAAGGGCGTTTCTAAAGCGGTTGAGAATGTGAATACCGTGATCGCCAATGCCATCATTGGCAAAGAGGCGGATTTTAAGGCCATTGATAAGATCATGAACGCGCTGGATGGCACGGATAATAAGGGAAAACTCGGCGCCAACGCGATCCTCGGGGTTTCCATGGCGGTGGCTCATGCGGCAGCGAAAGAGGCAAAACAGCCTTTGTATAGATTTTTGGGCGGGGAAGAAGCCAAGATCCTGCCGGTTCCGTTGATGAACATCTTAAACGGCGGCGTTCATGCGGACAATAATCTGGATATCCAGGAATTCATGATCGCCCCGATCGGCGCTCCGACATTTTCGGAAGCCATGCGCATGGCCACAGAAGTTTTCCATCATTTAGCTAAAATTCTAAAGTCTAAAGGCCTGTCGACTTCTGTGGGGGATGAGGGAGGGTTTGCTCCGAATCTGACCCGCAACGAAGAGGCGCTCTTGCTCATCATCGAGGCCATCGAGGCCGCGGGTTACAAGCCGGATCAGGACATCTTTATTGCCATGGACGCGGCGTCTTCAGAGATGTATGAGGACGGCAAATACAATTTTGACGGCAAAAAGCTGACTTCTGAAGAGTTGGTCGCGGTTTACGCAGATCTGGTGAAGAAGTATCCGATCGTTTCGATCGAAGACGGGCTGGATGAAAATGACTGGGACGGCTGGAAATTGTTGACCGAAAAGCTCGGCGAAAGCGTTCAACTGGTCGGGGATGACCTGTTTGTCACCAACGTGAAAAAATTGAGCCAGGGCATTGAGAAATCGATCGCCAACGCGATCCTGGTCAAAGTCAACCAGATCGGGTCGTTGAGCGAAACGCTGGACACGGTCAATCTTGCCAAGAAAAACAAATACAACTCAGTGATCTCGCATCGTTCGGGTGAGACCGAAGACACGACGATCGCTCATCTGGCGGTTGCGACCGGCGTTGGACAGATCAAGACAGGGTCATTGTCCAGAACGGATCGCCTTTGCAAATACAATGAACTTTTGCGGATTGAAGAGGAACTCGGCCCCAAGGCGGTCTACGGCGGGACATTGTGGAGAAAAATCTGGTAGTTTTGATCATTTGACAGGAAAACGGAGGATGGAAGATAGAGAACGGGTTTTAGCGTGTTTTGAGTTGTTTTCCGTTTTCCATGCTCCGTATTCCATTTTCCTGAAAAAAGTATGTGGAAAAACCCATTCATTCTATTTTTGCTCGCAGTCGGCCTGTTTTTGATCTTTTTGCCTTCGTATCAGAAGATGCAGGATCTTAAGACGGCCAATGCTGATTATGAGCAGCGCATTCGCGAACTGATGGAAGAGAATCAGGTCTTGGCGGAAGAAAAACGCCTGTTGCTTGAAGATCCCGTTTATTTGGAAAAAGTGGCCCGTGAAAAAATGGGATTGATCCGTGAAGGAGAGGTCATTTATAAAATTGAACCTCAAACAAGCACTGCGGAAACACAAAAGCAGTGAGAGTTTGAAACTGATAAAAATGAAAAGGCGCCTATTAAGGCGCCTTTTTTGTTTACCGTGTTTTCAATTTGAGCTAAATTGTGATATCCATATCCGCCGGTTCGAAATATTCCATCGGATGCTTGCAGGCGATGCAGATCTTTGGCGGCTGCGTGCCTTCATGGATGAGGCCGCACTTCATGCATCTCCAGCGGATCGGTTGTTCACGTTTGAAAACGGTCCCGCCTTCGACCATTTTTAAGAGGGCGCGAAACCGTTTTTCATGTTCGGCCTCAACCCTGGCGATCTGCTTGAACTGGACAGCGACATCGCGGTGGCCCTCCTCTTCCGCCTCTTTGGCGAACGTCGGGTACATGGTCTGTGTTTCGTAGCATTCCCCTTCAATGGCGCATTTAAGGTTGGCGGCGGTATTGCTGATGCCTTTGAGCAGCTTGAATTCCTCTTTGGCGTGCTGGACTTCATTTTCGGCTGTTTCTTCAAAGATCTTCGCGATGTAGTGAAGCCCTTCTTCGCGCGCGGCTTTCGCGAAATACGCGTATTTGTTGCGCGCCTGTGATTCGCCGGCGAAAGCGGCTTTCAGATTGGCTTGTGTTTTAGGGCCAAGTTCTGCCATGGGAACCTCCTGTGTTTTGGGGGCAAACATTGATAAAATCCGTTCCAAAATTGGATGGGCGATATTATAACATGTGAAGAATCGAGACACAAGATGAACGGAGAAAGTATGAAAAAGGGCAGGAATAAGAATGACAGAGCCCGTTATTTTTTGTTATAATCGGGCGTTCAGCGCACTTTCAGGTATTCTTCGAATACGTTTATGAATTGCGGAAAATGAAATATTCCAAATTTAAAACCATTCTGTTTTCCATATCCGCCATCGGTCTTTTTTTTGTCCTCATGGAGGTTTCTCTGCGGGGCATTTATTATCAAAAAAGCGAGTCCGAGCCTTTATGCGCCATGAAAGTTTACAAAAAGTTAAGGAAAGGACATTTTCAGCGTCTGGCCCAACGCCGAATGGAAGGCATGAATTTCGGCAAAGACCATTTACGGTTCTTGTATTCTGAAGTTGGAAAAGACCTGCTTGCGGAGCTCCAGGCAAGGTATGAGGGTGAATTTAAAAAATTGCGGGATGAGCTGGCCAGGGAGAATGTTCATTTGGTGATGCTGTATCTGCCGCATTACGCTTATTGGAACACGCACATGCCGGACTCGCGGGATTTCTTTAAAAGCCTGGCAGAACGATCCGGCGTGGATTTTATCGACATGACCGATGAGCTTTTTCTTTATGAGCCGGAAGAATTTTCCCTTCTGCCGGAAGAGAGGTATTTTTCGGCCTTTGGCAATCAGCTTGTCGCCGGGCGGTTATCGAAATATTTGCAAAATTTCTCGTCTCATCGCAGCACGCTCAAATTTGATAAACGGCCGGCATTATTCGGAGATGAAAAGCCCGGTTTTAATGACATTCATCCCTGGGACGATCATATGCCTTACATTCTGGAGGCCAACAGTCAGGGGCTGCGCATGGATTATGATCTGAGCTTTCCCAAAACACAGCAGCGGGTGCTTCTTCTGGGGGATGCTTATACCTATGGTCCGTATCTTGAAAATTTTGAAACATTTCCGGCAATCCTGGACAGGAGGCTGGAACATGCCGAAGTCATCAACGCCGGCTACGGAGGCTATACGATCTCTCACGAATCGTCACTGTATTTTGAGCGGGCAAAATATGTTGAACCTGATATTGTGATCCTTCAGGTGCTGGATAATGATCTTGAAGGGCTCGTCTACATTCATGAAAACCAATATGATCGTCATGGCAATGTTCGTGAGCCGACGTCGGCAGAGGCGTCTTTCATTAAAAAGGTTCACGCGCTGGGCAGGGGAAGGGAATGAACACCGTTTGGTATAAAAAAGTTTTTTTTGCCATATTCGCTGCGGCTGTTCTATGCGCGCTCGCGGAGATTTCTTTGCGGGTCATTTATTATCAAAAGAGCGATGCGGAACCGTTGTGCGCGGTAAAGGTTTATAAAAAGCTGCGGAAAAATCATCTTCAGCGCGCGGCTCAAAAAGAAGCCGGGGACATGGCCCTCAGCAAGGACCACTTGCGTTTTTTGTATTCCGACGCTGGAGAAGATCTTTTGGTGGAGCTCCAGGCAAGGTATGAGGGTGAATTTAAAAAATTGCGGGATGAGCTGGCCAGGGAGAATGTTCATTTGGTGATGCTGTATCTGCCGCATTACGCTTATTGGAACACGCACATGCCGGACTCGCGGGATTTCTTTAAAAGCCTGGCAGAACGATCCGGCGTGGATTTTATCGACATGACCGATGATTTGCTTCACTACGGGCTTGAGGAGGTCACACTGCTCCCTGAAGATCATCATTTGTCGAGATTTGGAAATCAGATCATCGCCAAGCGGCTATCTGGATATCTTAAGGATTTTGAGTCGCACCGCAGCGCGTTGAAGTTTAGTGAGCGCCCGGTTCTGCTCGGAGATGAGCGGCCCGGATTTTATGATCTGAGCCCCTGGGATAAGCGGATGCCGTTTATTTTAAAAACCAATGCGCAGGGCTTGCGCATGGATTATGACCTGGCATTCCCGAAAACACAGCAGCGGGTGCTTGTCCTGGGGGATTCTTATACTTTTGGTCCGTATCTTGAGAATGCGCACACGTTTCCGGCGATCCTGGACAGAAAGCTGGAACATGCTGAGGTCATCAACGCCGGCCATGGCGGTTACACGATCTCGCACGAATCTTCACTGTATTTTGAGCGGGCGCAGTATAGTGAGCCTGATATTGTGGTCCTTCAGGTTTTGGACAATGATCTTGAAGGGCTTGTGTATATTCATGAAAATCAATACGACCGTCATGGCAAAGCCCGGACGCCGACCACGGCAGAAAGGGCTTTTTTGGAGCAAGCTATTCGATTGGACAATAAAAAAGCCCAACCCCTAACGGGGCCGGGCTTTTAAAATGGTTGCGGGGGTACGATTTGAACGTACGGCCTTCAGGTTATGAGCCTGACGAGCTACCGGGCTG
>ERZ795055.652-NODE-652-length-32031-cov-13.852577_pt1 | contig 32031 bp, 27 predicted proteins | sample MGYA00375139_ERZ795055 | MGnify/ENA primary metagenome ERZ795055 (study PRJEB30184, sample SAMN05720283) | anaerobic digester metagenome | isolation source: active sludge of municipal wastewater-treating anaerobic digesters | place: USA | collected 2015-01-23 ... | reverse complement strand
ATCTCCCTCCTTCCCGAAAAATTGAAATCATTCACCGGATCATTTTCCCCCTCCGGGATACTTGACCTGAAGTGCAGCATAACAGGACCTTACGGAGAAGCCGGGAAACCGCACTTCGACCTGGCTTACGGACTTACAAACGGAAAGATGAGCCATTCCTCCAGCGGATTCAGGGTTAATAACCTTGAGTTCAGCGGGGCGATTACAAACGGTGACCACAATTCCGCAGAGACGTTCCGCTGCACTGTAGACAACCTTACCGCCCGTTATGGTTCCGCCTCGGTGAACGGTTCCTTTATGCTGAATAACCTCAACAGGCCGCACATAACACTGGCGCTTGACGGGGATCTTGATTTTGACGACCTCAACAGGATTTTCAAATCGGGATACATTAAGGAGCAGGCCGGATCGGTGTCCGGAAGCATCAGACTGGCCGGGACAATGCCAGAAGATACCCCTCTCTCGGCCGCATTGCCCTACCTTAAACCCGATATGTCGCTGCGGTTCAGGGATTTCAGTGCATCAATTGCAGACAAGGGTCTTGCATTTTCAGATATGAACGGTTCTGTTAACCTGAAAAATGATCTGACAGCTGACAGCCTTAGCTTCACATTCAGGGAACAGCGCTTCACGCTTAATGCAGTCATGAAGAACTTCATACCCTGGGTTTCAGGAGGCTCTGAGGTCCTTGACATCAGGGGAGATATCCATGCAGACAGACTGGTCACTTCGACATTTACATCGGGTAAACGGGATACTCTTGCGACAGACGGCAAGCCGGTTGATCTCTTTCCGGCAGACGTCTCCGCCAATGTAAGGCTCAGGGCTGACAGTCTCATTTTCAATAATTTCAGGGCGGCCAACTTCAGCACAAGATTAAGCTATAAGCCGTTTGTAATCTCATTTGAAGAGGCTGTTGCTGACGGGCTTGACGGACATCTCACAGGCCAGCTCATGCTGGGAAGGCAGAAGGAGGGCGGTCATATTGCCAGGGCAAGGCTTGACGCAAGTGACATTGATATAACCAAAGCCTTCATTGCCTTCAATAACTTCGGTCAAAACTTCATAGTAAGTGACAACCTGCAAGGCAAGCTGACAGGTACGGTGACTCTTCTGGCACCACTTGACGGAAATTACAGGATCTTCAGCAAGGCGCTGGTTGCAGAGGCGCACCTGGTCATCAACCAGGGAAAACTGGTCAGTTTTGCTCCTGCAGAGAGCCTGTCCGCATATCTTGACCTGGATGAACTAAAGAACATCAGCTTCTCGAGGATGGAGAACGACCTGTTCATAAACACCGGCACCGTGTCGATACCAAAGATGCTAATAAACTCATCTGCGGTCAACTTCACTGTTTACGGAACACACGGATTTGAAGGCGATTATGCCTACCATGTGCGTCTCCTTCTTTCAGAGGTGCTTAGCCGCAAGGCCAGGGAACGCAACAGGGGGGTCAACTCATTCGGGGATGTGAAGGTGGATGGCGCAGGCAAGGCTACAGTGCCGCTTAAAATAGAATGTATAAACGGCAAGACAACTGTGGGTTATGATTTCGGCCAGGCTCAGGACAACATAAAGAGTGACATTGCTATTGAGAAGCAGACTCTGAAGGGAATACTCAACGAGGAGTACGGCTGGTATGAAACAGACACCACCAGGGTCAGACCGGCAGAGAACAAACCCAGGTTCAGTGTCACATGGGAGGAGGGCAAGGAGCAGCCGGCAGCCACTGAAACACCCCGGGAGGAAGTTAAGGAGAGCCCTTTAAAGATCCTTCTCAAAAAGAAAAGATAGCCCATGGACATTTACCGAAAACGACTCCTCTGGAAGGTGCTGCTTCTCATCTTCGCCGTTGTTATTGGCCTCGGATCACTCTTCTACACTCATGACCTGGTTGACAGGCTCAAGGAGGAAGAACGGAAGAAGGCGGAACAGTGGGCAGAGGCGACGCGCAGGCTTGTAATCTCTGACGATTTCGAATTTCTCTTCAGCATTATAGAAGACAATACAACGGTGCCGGTGATCCTGATTGATGAGGAGGAGAGCATCCTCTCCCACCGTAACCTTCCGGCCGCACTGGCAACCGACACCCTTGCGCTTGTGCGCGAGCTGAAGCGGATGGCAAAACGGAACGAACCAATCTCAATAGAGCTGCCAAACGGTATTGTCAACCACCTCTATTACCGCGAGAGTACCCTCCTGCGTCAGTTGAGAATCTATCCTTATGTTCAGATAGCAGTGATACTGCTGTTCATCCTGGTTGCCTATGTTGCCTTCAGCGCCTCGCGCATGGCCGAACAGAACCAGGTGTGGGTAGGACTTTCAAGGGAGACGGCCCACCAGCTGGGAACACCAACATCATCGCTCTCAGCCTGGAGCGAGATTATCAGCAGCAGGTATCCCGGCACCGACATAGCCGAAGAACTGTCAGCCGACGTCGAGAGGCTAAGCCGGGTGGCGGAGAGATTCTCACTGATAGGTTCCAGGCCGAAGCTGCATCAGGAAGACCTGCCGGCGCTTGCACAGACAACGGCAGATTACCTCAGAAAGAGGATCGCCTCAACAATTGATCTCAGGGTGCAGAATGAGACGACAGGCTGTACAGCCATACCCTTCAACCCGGTCCTTCTTGGCTGGGTAATTGAAAATCTCGTGAAGAACTCCGCAGACGCAATGAAAGGGAACGGAGCGATAACCGTCAGGCTCACCGAGAGCAGCTCTGAGGCCATGATAGATGTGGAGGATACAGGGAAGGGGATACCGAGAAAGGACTTCAAGACTATATTCAAGCCGGGCTATACTACCAGGGAACGTGGCTGGGGCCTTGGCCTGTCACTCTCAAAAAGGATAATAGAAGATTATCATAAGGGAAAGATATTCGTGCTACGCTCAGAACCCGGAAACGGGAGCTGCATGCGCATTTTACTGAAGAAGAAGGACTGATAACACGACTCCTGAGTGAAGAGAAGCGACATTGAGATAATGGCTCCTGCCGGTTCGTGGGAAGCGTTGCGCGCTGCCATCGCGGGCGGGGCGGACTCTGTCTATTTCGGGATAGAGAAGATGAACATGAGAGCACGTTCATCTCATAATTTCAGCACAGCAGATCTGCCTGAGATCGCCGGGCTTTGCAGGAAACACGGGTTGAAGAGCTACCTAACCCTCAACATTGTCCTGTATGATGAAGAGACGGCAGATATGAAGGAGATTATGGCTGCGGCATCAGATGCAGGCATAACGGCTGTGATAGCTACAGACCAGGCAGCCATTCTGGCGGCAAGGGAGGCAGGTCTGGAGGTTCATCTCTCCACCCAGCTCAACATCTCAAATGCCGGAACACTTAAGTTTTATTCCCAATGGGCTGATGTGGCAGTGCTGTCCAGGGAGCTTAACCTTCAGCAAGTAAGCAAGATACATGAATCCATTGTAGCTGATGATATTAGAGGTCCCGGAGGCGAACTTATGAAGCTGGAGGTGTTCGTTCACGGTGCACTGTGCATGGCAATATCGGGAAAGTGCTACCTCAGCCTGCATGAGTTTAACGCCTCTGCCAACCGGGGCGACTGCTACCAGACATGCCGGAGGGGATACACTGTGAAGGACCGGGAGACCGGCTATGAGCTTGACATTGACAACCAGTATATAATGTCACCGAAGGACCTGTGCACAATAAGCTTCCTCGACCAGATCATTGACGCCGGCCCTCGTGTATTCAAGATCGAAGGCCGGGCCCGGCCGCCGGAATATGTTGAAACAGTGTCGCGGTGCTACAGCGAGGCTGCGGCAGCCGTGGCTGACGGCACTTTCGGACAGGAGAAGGTTGCCGTATGGATGAGCAGGCTTGAAACGGTGTTCAACAGGGGGTTCTGGAACGGTTACTACCTCGGTCAGAGGCTTGGGGAGTGGACCACCACGTACGGTTCGGCAGCCACAATGAAAAAAATACTTCTCGGAAAGGTGACAAACTATTTCGTGAAACAGGGAGTGGCTGAGATTAAGCTGGAAACGGCAGACCTGAATATCGGCGATGAACTGATCATCACCGGACCCACCACCGGCCTGGTCAGACAATCCGTGACTGAGCTGAGGGAATCGTCCGGTAATGCCGTAGTCACCGTATCCAAGGGCGAGTTATGTTCGATAAAGACTGCAGAGCCTGTCAGGCGGTCTGACAAGGTATTCCGGTGGGTGAATGCCTCAACGCTAAAGAAGGGTTAATATTTACCTGAAGGCTTCAGCTGCCTCCATGACAAGGGATGCATTGACAGCCACATCATCAGATTCAGTTTTAATATAAGTAACCTGTCCCTCAGGCCTCTTTGACAGGCCGTAATGATATGTCTTGTCATAGTATTCCAGAGTGATCCTGATTGCGGTAGGGTAGTCTCCCTCACGCAGGGCCCCGATGGCTTCACGGGTGCGGTCGCCGCCCAGCCTCTTTGATATTTTCATGACAGATGCTATTATCTCTTCCACAGGAAAGGATGTGTATTCCCTCAGCAGCCTGGGCATTCTGGTCTCTATGCTCATCATTAGAGCAATTACCGGGGCTGACTGCATCCTGTCATAGAAATTGTCAGGCATGAACACGGTGCCGATATTGCGACTCTCATCCTCGAGCCATACGGGATCATCCTCCCGCATGGTAGAGAGATCATCAAAGAGCAGGTTGGCAAAATGCTCTGATGACGGCTGAGGATGCTGCCCCAGGGCGCCAAAGGCCGAGCCCTTGTGTGAGGCCAGTCCCTCGAGATCGGTAACCTGTGCACCAACAGACTTCATATGCCCAAGTATGCCCGTCTTGCCGCTTCCGGTAAGGCCTCCCAGGATTATGTACTTTCGCTCCCGGGCAAGCTCCCCGAGGATATGATTCCTGTATGCCTTGTAACCACCTTCGAGCAGCAGAGTCTCTATTCCTCCTGCAGAGAAGAGCCATGCCATCGCCTCTGAGCGCATGCCGCCCCGCCAGCAGTGTACAAGCAGCTTTCCTCCTGCGGCCAGTTCCAATCCACGTTTAAGTTTGGCAGACATCTCAGGTGCGGCCAGGTCAATTCCGCGCAACACAGCCTCTTTGTTTCCCTCTTTTTTGTAAATGGTGCCTACCTCGGCCCTCTGATCATCGTCAAACAGGGGTATGTTAACAGCTCCCGGAATGTGCCCGACGGCATACTCACCCGGTGACCTCACGTCTGCTACCGGTGCAGCTTCCCTGAGTTTCATGAACTCAACAACAGGCAGTTTGCTCAGAATGAACGGCATCTCTTATTCGGGCTTGTGATACCTGTCAATTACCCTCCTGAGGTCCTCAACCGTAACGGGTTTTGAAAGCAGTTCTTTCATGCCGGTCATCTCGGCCTTAAGCCTGGTCTCCGGCATATTATCTGCAGAAAGTGCAATTATCTGGGTTTTATGGTCAAAATCAAGAATTGTCCGGGCCGCTTCAAAGCCATCTATCTCAGGCATGATGAGGTCCATCAGTATCAGGTCGTAGGATTTTTCGCGGGCCATCGCGATTGCCTCTGCAGCGCCTGAAGCATATTCAGACTGAACTCCCAGCACCTTCAGCAGTGAGCCCACGACTTTCCTGTTAAGGTAGTTGTCATCAACAACAAGAATTACCGGCAGTTCAGATTTGTCAGAGCTCAACCGGCCGGAATTTCCCCTGAGCAGCGGGAAGTGCTCCTTCATCACATTCATAAGATCCTCTGTTGCGAAAGGCTTAACAAGAAGATGGTCAATGCCCAGGTCAACGCACCTTGAGTAATGCCCCTTCGGATCCCGGGAGGTAAACATCATCACCAGATGCTCAGATGTCAGGCCCGCTTCAAGCAATTCCCTGGCAGCCACAAAACCGTCGTTATCCGGCTCGTCAAAGATTACAAGCAGTAAATACCTGCCCTTTTCGCTCTGCAGGCTGGTTTTTATCTGTGAAGCCGTATGCTTCTGGTAGCTCGTAACAGATACAGGCAGACCTACACGGTGCATAATGCTCAGAAAATCGTCATCACGGCCCTGGGAGCCGGTAATCACCAGTGTCCGTATTTCACCGGGATCGGCATAGCTGCTGAGATCAAGTTTTTTGGTTATCTTTTCGTTAAGATGAACATTGATTGTAAAGGTGACCCTGAGTCCCTTTTCACGGCCTGAAGAATCCTTCATGGCAGGGCTTTCTGCAGTCAGCTCACCGCCCATAAGCTCCGTAAGCTGCCTGGCAAGTACCGGGCCAAGCTTCAGATCTTCCGCCCATTCGGAGCGCTCGCTCAATGTTGCAATATAGTCCCCGAACAGTTTCTTTATTTCAGCCCTTGTATATGTGTTACCTGTATCGGTGAGGACAAATTCAAGGATGAATTTGTTTCCTTCCGATGCCCGGACCCTGCAGGCAAGTCTTATCTCGCCCGTCTGTGTTCCGGCTACAGAGTTGCTCATGAGATTGGACAGGACCTGCCTCAGTCTGTAAGGATCCCCGATGAGGTTTTCTGGCACAGCCTGGTCAACCGTAGATTCGAACCTGACAACTGACTCAGGATTCTGGCGTTTGATGAGATTCATGCAGTATGCCACCTCCTCTCGCAGCCTGAAGGGTATCTCATCAAGGATCATCTTGCCTGTCTCGACCTTTGAGACGTCGAAGATGTCATTGATTATGTTGAGCAGCAGGTCAGCCGATCTTCTGAGAAGCCTTGCAACCTCCTTTGTATCCTCCGGCATTTCTGACCTGTTGAGCATCTCAGTCATGCCCAGAATGCCGTTCAGCGGCGTGCGGATCTCGAAGCTCATTCGTGCAAGGAGTTCCGACTTCGCTATGTTTGCGTCTGCCTCCTGCCTCCTGGCCAGTTCAAGTGAGGTGATGTCAATAAGTGCTTCCAGCGTATGGTTTCCGCCTTCGTAAACTACCGGTATCGTATTAATGAATAATATCCTGTCGCCGCCCGGAGCGGGGAGTTTTACAACCTTTCCCTGGCCGAACTGCCCGGTGATGTCACTTTCATATTCATTGCGCGAAAGGTCCGGCATCAGCCTGCCTTTTATCTCCGCTTCGCTGTCAAAGGAGAAAAGAGTTGCTGCCTGCCTGTTTGCCCGAAGTATCTCCCTGGCTTCGTTATAGATGATGAATCCTACAGGCATCTGGTCAAGGATGGACAGCAGGCCGCTCTCCGAAGCTCTCTTTTCCTCAAGCTGCCGCGATTGTTTTCGTATGAAATGCCGGAACAGGAGAATTATGAAAAGTGTTGCGAAGAGGGTCAGAAATCCAAGGATAAGGGTGTTACGGACCAGATACTTCTGGAAAAACTCTGTTGGTGCTGAAAAGACCAGGCCGAAATCAAGACCAATGATGTTAACCGGATAATATGACGAGAGAATCTCCTCATCACCCTTCTGGCCGGTCATTGAATGAGCAATCCTGCCCGAGTTTCCCTGTGCCAGGGCCTGAGTCAGACGGTCAAGGTGGGTGTAACTCACCTCGCTTCCGTAGTTGTCAAAAACCACGGCCCCGGTGTCATTGACAACCCATTGCCATTGATATTGCTCCAGATTGTACTTGGTGACAACGCTGGAAAAGAAACGCCTGAAGTCAATTGTAATCACAAGGTTTCCAAGGACACTGCCATCCTTCAGCACAGGCAGGTAGTATTTGTATCTCTCCCGTTCCTGAACCAGTTTTTCAGTAAGATGTATCTCAGGAACAGTCTGTGCCCTGTAGGAGCCGTCGAGCCATGAATTCCTCTCTTCATCCTTGAAAAGGGTGTAGACATCGCCGTCTGTGTTGTAAAGCATAAGTCCAACGACAATCTCTTCGTATCTCGAGTAGTATAATTTCATCTTCTCCTTTGCCCGTTCGTTTACCTCTTCGTCGGAGAAAAAGAGTGTGATATCATCGGAGAAGTCGATCTCGGTAAGATCGCTGACAATGTACATGCTTGTGTTGTCTATGTCAGAGCCGGCTATCATTACCTGCCTGTCAAGCAGCTTGTTGGAGTATTCGATCTGGTTCCTGTAAAGACTAAGGTAGAACAGCACCGTGATAAGCATCAGCAGTGCAAACGCGGAAAACGCTGCCAGCGAGGTTCGTTTCATTCTTGGAATATGCCGTAAGGATAACGCTTATCTGTACTTTTCATTGTCCTCCAGCAGCATGCTCATATAGCTTTTATATCTCCACGGTTCGATTTTATTCCGGGCTACAGCATCACGTACAGCACAACCCGGTTCATCCATGTGGAGACAGTTATTGAACCTGCACTTCCCGGATACCCTGAATATCTCAGGGAAGAAATGGTAAATCTCACGGCGGTCGAAGTCAATTACGCCAAACCCCCTGATGCCCGGAGTATCAATAACATAGCCTCCGCCCGGAATTGGGTGCATCTCGGGAAATGTTGTTATGTGGCGTCCCTGTTCATGATATGCCGATATCTCGCCGGTCTTCAGTGACAGTGCCGGATTGAGCCTGTTGAGCAGAGTGGTTTTACCCACTCCTGAATTGCCGGAGACAAGTGTCGTCTTGTTTGCAAGAGCCTCCTCAAGGGCTCCCAGATCATTGTCCTCCGTTGCTGAAATCATCATTACCCTATAACCAATCTTTTCATAGACTGACTTTATCAGCAGTGCCTGACCCGCCTCCTCCTCACCATAGATGTCGGTTTTGTTGATCACCAGAACAACGGGAATACGATAGGCTTCAGCGGTGGCAAGAAAGCGGTCCACAAACTCAATAGGTGTGGCTGGCATTTTGATTGTGATGATTAGAAAAGCCTGGTCAATGTTGGCTGCAATTATCTGGGATTCCCGTGAGAGATTTGACGCCTTGCGGATAATATAGTTCCTCCTTGGTGACAGGGCCACAATGAGGCCTTCTCCGGGATCAAAAGTCACATGATCACCAACCGCAACGGGATTGGTGGTGCGGACACCGCTGACCCGGAACCGGCCCTTCAGGACGCATTCATGCGTGCTGCCCTCTTCGTCGAGGACCCTGTAGCGACTGCCAGTAGACTTTATGACTATACCCTTTTTCAATCTCCTGATCTTGCAGTAAAAATAAAAAAGTGATGTCCCGTTTGTGCGGACATCACTCTTTTCAGTATCGGTTTTTCAATTTTTTTCAATACTCGGCCGCCATCAGGAAGAAGGGTTTCATCTCGAAGTTCGAATAGTAGGGCCTGAGCCTTTCGACATTGTAATACTCAGACACCTTAACCACCTTTTTGGATGAGGTTACAACGTCAATAGGAACGTTGTCATAGCGTCCGTTCTTGAGCACAACAACCCTGCCGTGAATACCCTTCATGATAAGGTCGAGGGCCAGGTTGCCGAATGCCATTGGAACTATTGAATCCACTGCGTCAGGATCACCGCCCCTGACCATATAGCCAAGCTTCTGGTTGATTATATTGATCGTTTTCCCGTTGTTGTATTTGGCTGTGTGTTCCTTTATTTCGGCAGAGACCAGGTCTCCGATTCCACCCAGTTTTGCATGGCCGTAAGCATCCCTTTCACTGTCCTGGAAAATCATATCGCCACCCTTGTAGAGCGCCCCTTCTGAAACCAGGACAATTGAGTACTTGCTTGGGTTGGAGTTGCGGTCTTCAACGAGAAGTTTCGTGAGCTGTTCAATGTCGAACCTGTACTCCGGAATGACACAGCGGTTGGCGGCGCCGGCCATTGTCGGGAGCATTGCAGTGAACCCGGCATACCTTCCGAACACCTCGAGGACCATGATGCGTTCGTGTGATCCGGCGGATGTACGCAGCGTGTTGGTCATCTGAATAGTCCGGGTGACGCAGGTGCTGAACCCGATGCAGTAGTCCGTTCCCGGCACATCATTGTCCATTGTCTTGGGTATGGCAACCACCTTGACTCCGTTCTTATAGAGATGGACCCCGTAGCTCAGGGTGTCATCCCCGCCGATTGGAATAAGAAAATCGATGCCCAGCCACTCAAGGTTCTTGATTACCTCAGGTGTGAGATCATTGATCTCGTCCTTATAGGTGTCCTTAAGGTGATCAGGGACTGCACTTTTAGCCACATGGCTCGGCCTTGTACGTGATGTATGAAGGAATGTTCCACCGGTCCTTCCCGATTTGTTTACGATATCATCTGTAAGTATCTGGAAACAGTTGCTGTTGTCTGCCTTGGGGTCCCTGACGATCTCGATGATTCCGCCCCATCCCCGCCTGAGTCCGATCACCTTATACCCTTCCCTGTTCGCCCTGATTGTAACCGCCCTGATTGCAGGGTTGAGTCCCGGGACATCCCCTCCGCCTGTCAGGATACCAATCACTCCTTTGATTTTCTTCTGGTTTGCCATTTTAAATGCTTTATTTTATAACAATTTGAATGCAGGCGGTAAAAGTAGAATATTTCAAAATCATATCAAAAAGGTAATCTGCCACTACTTTAATTTTTTAATATTTTTGACAAAAAAGCGAATGAATAAAACAGATAAGGCGATCCGTTTCTTCAGGGACGGGTACAGCTGTTCACAGGCAGTGCTGATGGCACACGCCGGGGAGAGCGGGTCTGCAGCCATGTCGGCAGCGGCATTTGGCGGCGGGATGGGCAGGCTGCAGAAGACATGCGGTGCAGTGACAGGAGCATATATCTGGTTCGGGATGGCATACGGTGCTCCCGGCCTCCCCGGCGAGAGTGACAAAACCCGGGTTTATGAAAGGGTGAGGGAGTTCAACAGGATTTTTACTGAACGAAACGGAACCGACCAGTGCTCGGAGCTGCTTGGCGAGGATCTCAACAGCCGTGAGGGAAAGCAGCAAATAGCTGAAAAGGGACTGACTAAGAAGGTTTGTGAAAAATGTATCCGCGACGCCGTTGATATAATCGAATCACTTGAATAAAAGATGCGAAGAGTAATAATTACCGGTGGTTCCGGACTGATCGGCTCACACCTGAGTACCCTCCTGGCAGGTGAAGGGTGGCAGGTCGCTCATCTTACAAGGGGAGACAAAAAAAGCGGAAGATACAGGTCGTTCAGGTGGGATCCTGAAACCGGCTATTGTGACAGGGAGGCTTTTCGGGAGGGCGACGCAGTTATCCACCTGGCAGGGTCGAACATCGGTAAGGGCAGGTGGACCGGGTCACGACGGAAAGAGATTATCCGCAGCCGTACAGTCACGGGAGAGCTCCTCGGCAGGATGACGGTCGGATCTGGCATCACCCCTTCTGTTTTTATAACCGCCTCGGGTGTAAATTATTACGGATCTGTTACCTCGGAAAAAATCTATACTGAAAACGACCCTGCATCAGAGGACTTCCTGGGTGAGACCTGCAGGCAATGGGAAGCAGCCACCGATCCGTTTGCTGAAGCCGGCGTGAGGGTTGTAAAAGTGAGGACTGCAGTGGTGCTTGCCCGTTCAGGCTCCGCCCTTAACAAAATGACGGCACCCGCAAAAGCCGGACTGGTGGTGAGGATGGGTCCCGGTGACCAGTACTTCCCGTGGATTCATATTGATGACCTCTGCGGTGTTTATCATAAATCGCTGACTGACAGCACCATGTCCGGACCCTTCAATGCGGTGGCGCCTCATCATGTGACTCATGACATGCTTATGAGCGAAGTGGCACGACAGAAGGGGCTGCCGGTGTTTCTGCCGCACGTGCCGGCATGGTTGCTCCGTACAGTACTGGGTGAAATGTCAGTGATCCTGACAAATGGCAGCCGGGTTTCATCAGACCGCCTTTCTGATGCCGGATTTCGCTTCAGATATCCAGATATTTCCTCTGCACTCAGGGCATGCTGAAGCAGATTCAGGTCAGCTGCAAGCCCGGCTGTCCCTGAATGTGGATTACCTGATTACAAACTCCTTTCCAGGCAGGATTCCGGCCCTTGTGGTCACAACGGTAGCGCTGCCTTTCAGTTCAGATCCGCCATAGACCCTGATTTTGAAATGAACCCCGGCCGATGAGCCACCGGCAGTATAGCCGGCAGTAGCAGAAATGAACCCTGGTCTGCGGCCCTCATCATCTGACATCATCATGCTTTCGCGTCTGCCAGCGGCTGGTGCCGGCTCAAGGATTCTGTAACGGGGCACGCTGTCAGCGGCCTCTTCAATCTTTATCCTTACCTCATCCGGCCTGACAATCTTGACAAGGTGGGCCTGGCTGAGTGCGGTGGGGAGCTTGCCGGCATTCCTGTACCTGACAGTGAGGTCATAATCAATTGAATCTCCGCGATATTTCTTAATCGTCTTCACGGTGAATTCTTCCCACTCAAGTCGGGGCAGGTGACTGATAAGTTCCATGTTGAAAAGCGCCTGGTTGGAAGCCCACTTCTCCAGGTGCGCAGGGGGAGGGTTCTGGCTGAAGAATTTCGGATGAAACCCGCCGGCTTCGACACTGTCATGAAGAGGGTGGGTGGAGGGTTTCCATTCAAAAAAGCCATTCCCGTTATTTGCTTCTTCGTCCCAGGCCAGCATATCAAGCTGGTCCTTGTCTCCGTCGCCGTCATAATCCTTTGGTCTTCCACCGTTCCACAGCTCGTCACCGTACCATATAGCACCGTAGTACCAATATCCGAAATCGGGTCCGTGACCGAAAAGAGGCTGGCCGTTCCCATAGTCACTGTAAACATCCCCCGCCTTCTCATAGCCGGTAATCCTGCTTGCAAGGGCGTCAAAGTATTCGTACCATTTGAGGTCTTCCGGATACATTCTCTCTTCAGAGGGTGATGTTGAAGGAGGGCGGAGATGCATGGGCACAGTTGTGTCCATTGAGTTCACAACGTATATGTTCGGGTGGGTCATCAGGAATGTGAACACAGCGCGTGTCTCAGGCTCGCTGAGCGGGTAGGCGCCCGCTCCCCGCTGGGTGAAGCCCCTGCCTGTCATCTCCATCTCCGGCCGCCAGTTCTCAGGGTAGTTGCGGTGCAGGTCGAGCCCGCCGATGCCGTCTTCATTTATACGGCCGTCGCCGTCATTGTCAACCCCTTCCGAAGCGGTTGCATAGATCCCTTCGCCCTGCGCAACCCTTTTCATAATTCTGCCTGAAGTATCTGCCGGATCGGGCACAAGTGTGCCGTTCTTTCTGTCAGGCCACCTGAGTGTCAGAATGATGCCGTCGCCGTCAAGATCCTCAGGAGGATCCTCATCAAGGAGACCGTCGGAATCATTGTCATCCGGTCTTACGGTGCTGCGGTTGCTTTGCGCTGTATTCAGATACAGTTCATGGCCGTCAGGATTATTGACAGGGCGCAGATAGACAGTGAAATTATCAAGCAGGTCGGTTATTGCCGGGTCTTTACCATACCCTTCTGCCAGGTGCCTTGCAAGCCACAGGACCGACTCAGCGCTGGTTATCTCTCCGCTGTGCCTGTTGCCCTCAAAGAAGGCCGCAGGCTTGTCGGTGTCCTTGCCGTTTTTACTGCTCGTGAGAGTCATCTGCATAATAGGTCTCCCCTCGAAACTTCGGGCAACTTCATAGAGAGAGACTATTCCGGGGTACTCTTCCGCCCACCGGCTCATCCAGTGGCATATGACGCCGTAGGTGTGATACCTGTCAAAAGTGAGGGTGTCGGAAGGTGTGTATTCAACCCCGGGGTGCTGAACACGGGGGAAGAAACTGACTCCGTGCCGGGTGCCGTCAACGGTGTAAAGGGTGGAGTCCGGTCCTGAAGACTCGGGCTGCGCATTAAGGGAAGCGAAAAGAGCCGGAAGGAGGAAACTGATTATGATCAGAGTGCAGGTTGGTTTTTTCATTACAGAGACTTAATAGCGGGAAAACGCAATTAAGGTAATGATTTAGAGAATACGATCAGCCACGTCTCGAGATAACCTCGAGTTTATTAAGGTCGGTGATCTCTATTGTACGGCCGTTTGCCTTTATTATGCCGTCTCTCCTTAATTCTGAAAATGTGCGTATTACGTTGGCGGAGCTCATGCTGATGAGATCGGCGATCTCCTTACGCGATACGGGCAGTTCAAATATTCGTGAATGATAAAGTTCGTTTGAAAAATAGAGGAGGACAAATGCCACACGCCCGGCAAGGTTTCTCTTTCTGATCTCCAACCCAAGTGAGATTATGTTTTCAGACGTCCGTGAGAGCACAGAGATCAGATTCAGGGCGAACTTTCCGTTCCGTAGTATCAGGTCACGGATCAGATTTATCCTGATGCAGCATACAGCCGAATCCTCAAGCGCCGAGAGTGAATACCTGTATTTTTCCTCGTGAAAGGCGTTGGTGTTGCTGACAAACTCAAACGGCCTGGTTATGGTTATAATCTGCTCATCCCCGTCATCGGCGCTTTTGTAAAGCTTGACCAGTCCGGTCTTCAGATACTTGAAATCCCGGATTACATCTCCCTCACGGTGTATGATCTCGCCCTTGGCATATGACCTCTCCTCCCTTGTCTCACAGACTGTCCTGATATCATCTTCATCCAGGGAGGAAAAGGTAACTTCCCTGAGCTCACATGAGAGGCAAGTGCATTTTTTCTTTTTTGTGTTCGGGTCAATTATCATGGGGCATACAAATTTAGAACAATCCGTCAATAAATTCGTTCACCTTTCATATTTTTGACGCAGGGCAATCAAATCGAGGATAATAGATGATCTACGGTACGGACTATCATGTGCATACGACATACAGTGACGGCAGGCGTGAACCGGAGGCGTATATCGAGGCAGCTCTTAAACTGGGGCTGAGGGAGATCGGATTCTCTGATCATCTGAACCCTGCAGGAGGGCCTCCAGAGTGGTGCATGCCGCATGACAGGCTTCCTGAATATGCTGAACATCTCCTCCGTCTGAAAAGAGAACACAGGGACATTGCCGTCAGACTGGGACTTGAGATAGATTACCTTCCGAACACTGAAGAAGTAACAGAAAAAATAATCAACTCATTTCCATTTGATTTTATAATCGGCTCGGTACATTACCTTGGGGAAGAATCTGTAGATCTCGGCCCGGAGTTTTACATAGGGAAGGATATCAATCTGATATACGAGAACTATTTCAACCTGGTGTGTGAGGCTGCATCCACCGGGTTCTTCGACATAATAGGACACCCTGACCTGGTGCGCATCCACCGCTACAGGCCTGATTCCGACATCACCCATCTTTACAGCATGATGGCTTCAGCCTTCGGGATGCATGATGTTGCATTCGAACTGAATACAAACGGTAGGAACAAGCCGCTGAACGATTTCTACCCTGACAGGCAGTATCTCCATCTCTTTGCCGAGCACGGGGTGCCGGTATGTGTCAATTCGGACGCCCACTTCCCGGAACGGATCGGACAGTATTTCAGTGATGCATATGACCTTCTGAAAAGGGCCGGATACAGGGAAATGGCAGCCTTCTCCGGCCGGGAGCGATTCTCTATTCCAATCAAAAGCTGATTCAGGGACCCTGGGTGTTACCGGGCTGACCTGTTCTCTTTGCCAATGGCCGTCAGGCGCCGGACATCAGATGTTCAGCAAGGATTCGGATGCCAATGGCTGCCAGAATAATACCACCGATTATCTCAACGCGCGAACCGAGACGGCTCCCGGCTGACTTGCCGATACGTATTGCAGTCATTGATGCAAGGAATGTAACGGCACCAATGATCAGTCCGGCTGTCCAAATCTGAACTCTAAGCAGGGCAAGGCTTATGCCAACTGCGAATGCGTCAATGCTTGTTCCAAGGGCCATGGTGAGCAGGACCGGCCAACGGTTTATATCCATAGGCTGTCTTTCCGACTCAACTTTCAGTCCGCCGAGAATCATCCGTATACCAAGAATCATCAGAAGCAAAAATGCAAACCAGTGATCATATTTTTCAATATAGCCGCTTACGGTTGAGCCAAGAAAGAAGCCCAGAACAGTCAGTCCCCCCTGGAACAGGGCAAGGATGAATGCTATCCGCATTGCATTGCCGAAGCGTATCTTCGACTCTATGACGCCGCAAGACAACGAAACGGCGAAGCTGTCAAACGAGAGGCCAAGGGCTATTGCTGCTATTGTAATCAGGTCCATATCTGCGCAGATGGCCGCAAAAGTAGTAATAATTGCTATTTTTACCATCCTGTTTGGCGTATGAGGATAGTTGTACAGAGAGTGAAGAGGGCTTCCGTCTCAATTGACGGCAGGGAGCATGCATCAATTGGCCGGGGATTGCTTGTGCTTGCCGGTATTGAGGAAGCAGATACGTCAGACGACGCCGGATGGCTTGCATCCAAATTAGTCAACCTGAGACTCTTTGACGATGCCGGCGGGGTTATGAACCTTTCTGCCATTGAGACGGGAAGCGAAATAATGATCATAAGCCAGTTCACCCTTCACGCATCAACCCGTAAAGGAAACAGGCCGTCATATATCAGGGCTGCGAGGCCGGAAAAGGCAATTCCCCTTTATGAAGAATTAATTGCCCGCACGGGGGCGCTCCTTGGGCGTAATCCGGCAACAGGAGTGTTCGGGGCAATGATGGATATAGAGCTTGTGAATGACGGTCCGGTCACGATAATCATAGACAGCAGAAACAGGGAATGACTGATAAAGAGCTCAAGAGATCTGTTCTGACGGTCACGGCATTTGCTTCATTCCTGACACCGTTCATGGGATCGTCTGTAAACCTTGCCCTGCCGTCAATCGGTGAAGAGTTCAGTCTCAATGCTGTAACACTTAACTGGATAGTGAGCAGTTACATGCTTACAACCTCCATGCTTCTTCTGCCGGCAGGCAGGGCCGGAGACATCATTGGCCGAAAGAAGATATTCATGGCGGGCATGGTTGTCTTTACCCTTTCAATGATTCTGCTCACTTTCACGCCTGGAATAAGGTGGCTCATCGGGGCCAGGATACTTCAGGGGATCGGCGGGGCTATGATGTTCGGCACAAACATGGCCATTCTGACCTCTGTCTTTCCACCCGGAGAGAGAGGCAGAGCCATGGGAATAAATGTAACTGCAGTTTATGCAGGGCTCGCTTCCGGACCATTTCTCGGAGGTATTCTGACCCGTTACCTCGGCTGGAGAAGCATCTTTGCCTTCCTTATTCCAATGGGGATAATCAGCCTGATCCTCGTTCATAGCCGGATGAAAAAGGAGTGGGCGGAAGCTAAAGGGGAAAGTTTCGACTGGACGGGCTCAGTCATATATGGTCTCGCGATGGCCGCCCTGATATTCGGTTTCTCAAAGCTGCCCGCAGTGGAGGGATGGGTGATCACAGGAGCCGGCCTTGTGCTCATGCCGCTTTTCGTCCTGCGGGAACAGCGTGCCGTTCATCCTCTCTTCGACATAACCCTTATCTCAAGAAACAGGGTCTTTGCCTTCTCAAGCCTGGCAGCATTGATTCATTATGCAGCCACCAGCGCCATCGGCTTCTTCCTGAGCCTTTTCCTTCAGTACATAAAGGACCTGGGGCCACGGGATGCAGGATTCGTGCTCATGTCATGGCCTGTGACAATGGCCCTGATATCGCCTATTGCCGGAAAGCTGTCGGATCATCATAATCCGGGAGTGCTTGCCTCAATCGGGATGGCAATATCTGCGGTTGGCCTTGTAATGCTATGCTTCCTGACCCCTCAAACTTCAGTGGCATTCGTTGTCGCAGTACTTTTGATCATGGGTGCCGGCTTTTCTCTTTTCTCTTCTCCAAATTCGAATGCAATTATGAGCTCTGTGGAGAAGCGCCAGCTGGGGAATGCCTCAGGCATGCTCGGAACAATGAGAAACGTGGGTCAGACCTTCAGTATGGCAATTGCACTTATGCTGCTGGCTCTTTATATGGGCAATGAAAAGATCAACCCGGGCAACTATCCCCAACTGATGAATTCAATGAAAGTCGGGTTCGTCGTATTTTCAATTCTCTGCTTCGCCGGAATATTCGCCTCTCTGGCCAGAAATAAAAGCCTTCGCAAATAGTCTGATTTTTATTTGCTTTTCAGTAAAAAAAACTAAATTGACCCGCGGTTGACGGCAGGAATGCAGTCTTTGTCTGAATATACATAACAGTCATTATGAGCAAATTATACGAGAAGCTATTAAATCACGACTACTCACCTGATGAGATGGGAGAGTGCATAGCGGAGGCAAGAAGCATTCCGGCATCAGTTGAAAGGGCCCCTCTGCTGAGGGAGATTTTCTCCTGCCTTGATCTCACCAGCCTCAATACACAGGACAGCGAAGGGTCAATCCGGAGCTTCGCGGAGAGAGCCGCCCATTTCCGTTACAGTTTCAGTGACCAGGGCAACGTCGCAGCGCTTTGTGTCTATCCCAACTTTGTGACGGTTGCCAGGGAGGGACTTGGAAGCAGCGGCGTGAAACTTGCAGTTGTGGCGGCATCGTTTCCGACGTCCCAGACTTTTACCGAGGTGAAGATTATGGAGACATCAATGGCCGTCCGAATGGGCGCGGATGAGATTGATGTTGTGATACCTGTGGGCACATTCCTCGAGGGGGCTTACGATACCGTCATAGATGAGCTCAAGTCAATCAGGGATGCTGCCGGCGAGGCCACCCTCAAGGTGATACTCGAGACAGGTTTGCTGAAGGATGAAAGGAACATCTACAGGGCTTCCATAATTGCAATGGAGTCGGGCGCTGACTTTATCAAGACATCCACCGGCAAGTGCCAGGTGTCGGCAACACCCGAGGCTGCCTGGGTCATGTGCCGTGCGATACGTGATTATTACAGTGAAACGGGGATAATGATCGGGTTCAAGCCCGCCGGCGGAATTGTGACTCCTGATGACGCCCTCCTCTATTATTTCATCGTGAAGAACATGCTGGGACCGAAGTGGCTCACTTCTGACTATTTCAGAATAGGAGCCTCGCGCCTTGCAAACAACATACTTTCAGAACTCCATCCGGGCAAGCCGGCTTACTTTTAGCACTCCCTGATGAACAACAGTCCGGGCGATACAATAAGTGTTGCTGCTGACACCCTCAGGATGCCTGCACCACAGGCTGAGTTCAGCATTGGCAGGATCATTCCCGTGCTCTCTTTCCAGGAGGACATGCCCGAGACAGGAGAAGGACCCTCCGGGCTGAGCACGGACCATATCGCGGGAATGAGGCGCATTGACGGAGATCCGAGGCCATCCGGGACCGTTAATTCAGACATGGGTTTTATTCTGCTCTCGCTCTCTCTGCTGCTGATTACAATCCTCACAGTCTTCGGACGCAAGAGTGTGATCAGCGGCCTTTCCGCCATCCGGTTCAGAAGGCATGGGGAGGTGACGCCACCGGGCACATCAGAGGTCCTGTCCTGGCCACCGATATTCAGAAACTTTTTTACTATACTGAATATCAGCCTGTTTGCTGCCATTGTGCTTCTTACAAGGGGACTGACAATCCCAGGCCTTTTCGGAGGTTCTGTCGGGCTTACCGGTGTTCTGGCCGGGGCTTTCCTTGCAGCCCTGCTCCTCAGGCATCTCACCAGCATGGTTCTGGCTGAGATCACGGGACTGAAAAGTCTCTTCCGTGAATACATGAACATTGTGTACAATACCTGGTTTGCCAGTTCGCTGTTTTTGTTCATCCTTAACCTCCTGATCCTTTTTGCGCCCATAGAGAATACCTCACTATTTATACTTTCCGGTGCCATAGTCATATCCATATTTCTTATTGTCAGAGCCTTACGACTACTCGCAATTTTTAGTGAGAGGCGTGTTTCAGTTGTTTATTTCATTTTGTACCTTTGTGCCCTTGAAGTCTTGCCTGTCCTGGTCTTTCTCAAAATCCTCGGCGTTTTCTGACCGGAGGCAAGAACGAGGTGGTTGAACTAAAAACTTATGGCTTTGAAAATAAGGAAGGTATTAGTGTCGCAGCCCGAGCCAAGCAATCCGAAATCACCATATTTCGAGCTTGCAAAAAAATACAATCTGAAGATCGACTTCAAACAGTTTATCCAGATTGAAGGGATCCCCGCGAAGGATTTCCGGCAGCAAAAGATCAATCTCGCTGATTTCTCTGCTATCATCTTCACGTCAAAAACTGCAATAGATCACTATTTCAGGATTTGCGAGGAGATGCGGTATACTGTGCCTGATACAATGAAATACTTCTGCATTACCGAGAATGTTGCGTTTTACCTTCAGAAGTATATTGTTTACCGTAAACGCAAAATATTCCACGGCAAAGCCAATTTTGAAGATCTGATTGACGTCATAACAAAGCATAAAGAGGAAAACTTTTTCGTTCCGCTGTCAGAACCTCACAAATCGGATGTTCCCGAGTTGCTTGCCAGCCATAAGATCAAGCATACAATAGGGACGATGTACCGCACAATCAGCAGGGACTTTGATTCCAAGGACCTTGATTATGATCTCCTTGTCTTCTTCAGTCCATCCGGTATCAAGTCCCTCAAGGAAAACTTTCCGACCTTCGTTCAGGGAGACGTAAAGATCGCTGCCTTCGGCCCTACTACTGCCGAGGCTGTCACACACGAGGGTTTCAGGCTTGACATACAGGCCCCAAACCCAAAGGCACCGTCAATGACAATGGCACTTGACTGCTTCCTGAAGGATTATAATAAGAATAACAAGTAGCCCGTTAAAGATATAACGCTCAGACGGAAGCATCCATCCCTGCGGATCGATGCTTTCTTTTTCCCCATGAAAACCCGGCCGGCATCATTTTCAAAAAGCGAAAGACTCTGCGGCGTAAAAACCATCAGCGAGCTTTTTGCGGAAGGCCGGTCAATGAACCTCCCGCACCTGAGGATTATTTACCGTATCTCCCCTGACACAGGCGAACTGCCGCCGGCCAGATTGCTGATATCAGTACCCAAGCGTCATTTTAAAAGGGCTGTCGACAGGAACCTGATACGGAGACGGATCAGGGAGGCCTGGAGATTAAACAAGGAACCCATGCTTATTTCCCTCCGGGAGAAAGGACGCCATGCCGACATTGCAATTATATGGAACGATACTGAAATCAAACCTTATGATGTGACTGAAAAAGCCATTAAAGAGGTTATTGCTAGAGTGTCAGGGCTTAAATATTAACTTTGTGAAAATTGTATACATGAGAATCAAAAACAAAAAAAGGTTACTGATTATTCCTGCAATAGCCATGGTGGCTTTGCTTACTCTTGGTTTTCTGATGGGAGGACAGGAGAACAAGGACTTCAAACTCACCAAAAACCTTGACATTTATATATCCCTTTTCAGGGAACTCAATGCATTTTATGTAGATGAAATCGACCCCGAAAAGCTGGTTCACAAGAGTATTAACAGTATGCTCGCAACCCTCGATCCTTACACTGTATTCTACCCTGAGGATGAGACCGGAGATCTGGATTTCATGACGACAGGCCGGTACGGCGGATTCGGGTCTCTGATCAGAAAATCAGGCGATTATATTGTGGTCACAAATGTCTACAGGGGATTCCCCGCCGACAAGAGCGGGATAAAGCCGGGGGACCTGATGATCAGCATTGACGGCAAGTCGCTTAAAGGTGTCACTTCTGACAAAGCGTCGGACATGCTCAAGGGAGAACCCGGAACCGAGGCTGAGATAGTCATCAGACGCAACGGCGGGGAGATGACCCAAAAACTCAAAAGGGAGAGAATAGCGATCTCCGCGGTACCATATTACGGCATGGTGGACGAAAACACCGGTTACATCCGCTTCACGAATTTTACCCAGAACTGCATCGCTGAAGTAAGGGACGCGCTTACAGACCTGAAGGACAATCAGGGAGCGGAGGATCTGATCCTCGACCTTAGAAGCAATCCCGGAGGCCTTGTAAATGAAGCTGTTGAGATTGTAAATCTCTTCGTCAGATCAGGGCAGGAGGTTGTAAGCACAAGAGGGCGTGCGAAGCAGTATGACGCCGTCTTCCGTACAACCAAAAATCCAGTAGCACCCGAAATGCCACTTGTTGTGCTGATTAACAGGGGCTCAGCCTCTGCATCGGAGATTGTGGCAGGCGCCATCCAGGATCTTGACCGGGGAATCATCATAGGTGAACGTTCATACGGAAAAGGCCTTGTACAGGTGGCCAGGCCTCTCAGTTACAAGGCTCAGGTCAAGATGACAACCGCCAAATATTATATCCCAAGCGGGAGATGCATCCAGGCTGTTGACTTCTCCAATCCAAACGAAGACGGAAGCGTGGGGCTTATCCCTGATTCACTTATTAAGACCTTCAGAACCAGGAGCGGCAGGCCCGTAAAGGACGGAGGAGGAATAATCCCTGACATATCCGTGCCATCCGACATGCTCAACCGGTTTACAAGCGAGCTTTATGTGCAGAACATGGTTTTTGACTTTGCAACCAGCTATTACTGGTCACATCCTCAGCCTTCAACACTTGACAGCCTGAGGATTACGGACGAAGAGCTTGAACAGTTCAAAACATTCCTCACCGAAAGAAAATTCACGTACAAAACTGATTCTGAATCACTGCTCGAAGAGCTTGTTTCGGTTGCAGGTGAAGAGGGTCTGTATGAAGAGAACAGGGCTGCACTGGATAAACTCAGGGGTGGCCTGAGCCATACCCTGGACAGGGAAATGACTCAGTACCGGGCTGATGTGAAGGAAATCCTGGAGTCAGAGCTTGCAGGAAGATATTTCTATGACTGGGGAATGGTGAAATACTCTGTCGGCCGTGACACCCAGATCAGGGAAGCAATCAGTATTGCAGGCGACAGGGCCCGTTACGCTTCGCTGCTCAGGGCTCCCGCCGATAACTGATTTCCGGCGGGAGTTATCAGAAGAGCTCCTTCTTCCAGACCGGAAGTTTCTCCTTGACCATTTCAAGGGTGTGACGGCAGGCGCGAGACGCCTGATCACGGCGCCCGGAGGTGACCATGATGAATAACGACGCCTCGCCGGCTTTGACAACTCCCATTGAGTGAACGATGAGAACCGACCTTACATCGCTGAAAGCGTTCCTGACGGTTTTTACTATATCATCAGCTTCCCTCCCTGCCATATCCTCGTAGGCTGAATACTCTATCGCGGAAACCCGCCTGCCTTCAATCTCATCAGCGCGGACCTTTCCGATGAATATTGAGACCGCGCCTGCGCCGGAATCATCATTGCCCAGCGTCATCAGTTCGGAAATAAGAAGAGGTGTAATTGGCCCCCCGACCAGATACCTGTTTTTCATTATCAGACATTTATGATTCATCCCCCCTGGAAAGGAGGAAGAATTGCAATAATATCATTTTTATTCAATGCGGACTCCTCTTTCAGAATTGTTTTGTTCAGGGCCATTCTGAACGGAATACCTGCCATGGCGGGATATTTATCAAGCAATTGCCGGCGGAGTGCTGCCGTATCTTCGGCGGTAAACGTCTCTTCCCTCCTGCCTGCCGCCACCTCTGCCTTTCCGAAAAAGAGAACCATGACCTCCGTTCCCATCGTCAGTGAGCCTCCAGCCAGTTATACCCTGTCCCTGTGTCGACCTCGAGTGGCACGCTCAGCTGAGCTGCCCCTTTCATCTCCTCCTTTACAATCATTGCTACTTTCTCAACATGAGCAGTGTCAACCTCAAAAATAAGTTCGTCATGCACCTGCAGGATCATCTTCGCCTCCGGCATTTCCTGCCCGAGCCTGGAGGCGATCCTCACCATGGCGATTTTGATTATGTCTGCCGCGCTTCCCTGCAGGGGTGCATTAATGGCATTTCGTTCGGCGTTGCCCCTGACCACCTGGTTCCTTGAGTGAATGTCAGGCAGGTAACGCCTGCGTCCGAACATCGTTGTCACATACCCGAGCTCCCTGGCCCTGCGGATGCTCTCATCCATGTATGCCTTTACACCCGGGTATGAGTTGAAGTAACCGTCAATAAGCTCTTTCGCCTCTTTGCGCCCTATTGTAAGGCGTTCGGAAAGGCCGAAGGCCGAAATACCGTAGATGATCCCGAAGTTGGCGGTTTTTGCTTTAGCGCGCATCTCACGCGTAACCCCGGCAACAGGCACACCGAATATCTTCGATGCAGTGGCCGAGTGAATATCCTGTCCCGAGAGGAAATCAGAGATCATTGCGCTGTCACCGCTCAGGTGAGCCATGAGCCTGAGTTCAATCTGCGAGTAATCAGCACTCAGGAAGATCTTGCCTGGTGCCGGGATGAAAGCCTTTCGTATCTCTCGTCCCTCGGCATCACGCACCGGTATGTTCTGCAGGTTGGGGTTTGTGGAACTGAGCCTGCCGGTGGAAGCAACAGCCTGGTTGTATGTTGTATGGATCCTGCCGGTGTTGCGGTCAATGAGCAGGGGAAGCGCCTCAACATATGTTGAGAGAAGCTTCTTCAATCCCCTGTATTCGAGCACCTTGACAATGACGGGGTGTTTTGCCGAGAGCCGTTGAAGCACCTCCTCGTCAGTGCGGTACTGCCTTGTCTTTGTCAGCCGGGCTTTGTCGTCAAGACGCAGCCTGATAAAGAGGATGTCACCCAGCTGTTTAGGCGAGGAGATATTGAACTCCTGTCCGGCAAGAGAGTATATCTCCTGCTCGAGCCTGATGATTGACTCCCTGAGGGTTACGGCAAAGCTATTGAGTGCGCTCTCATCAATAAAGACTCCCTCTCTTTCCATCGCGGCAAGCACCCTGATGAGGGGCATCTCGATTTTTTCCGCAAGTGTGTCAAGTTCCTCTTTCCTGAGCATGGGCTCGAAAAGCTGCATCAGCTGCCAGGTAACGTCAGCATCCTCAACCGCGTACTCCTTTACTTTTTCCTTCTCAACATCCCTCATTGTCCGCTGCCTTGGGCCCCGCTCGCCGATGAGCTCCTCAATGCGGACCGGCTCATAACCAAGATACTGTGATGCGAGCAGGTCCATGTTATGACGCATGTCAGGCTCAAGAAGGTAATGAGCAAGCATCGTGTCAAAGAGCGGGCCCCTGACGCTGATGCCATAACCCGAAAGTACCTGGATGTCAAACTTCAGGTTCTGCCCGGTCTTCCTTATCTTCTCGTTCTCAAATACCGGCCTGATCGGATCCAGCAGCTTCAGCGCCTCATCCCTGGCAGGCGGCAGCCAGAGCATGGTGCCGGAACCCTTCTCCCATGAAAAGGCAATTGAAACGAGCTGTGCATTCAGGGAATCAAGAGAGTTGGTCTCGGTGTCAAAACAGAAATCGGTCAGGGCCGAAAGGACTTCCGCCAGCCTGCGGACCTCCTCCAACGATTCGATAAGGGTGTAATTATGCGTTGTTTTACTGATGTCTGTCTTACCGGCATTGCCTTCAGTTGCTGTTTCGCCGAAGAGAGTGCCCTGAAAATCACCTGAGGCCTGTTGTATAGAAGATGGTGCGACGACCGGAGAAGGTCCGGGCGCGGAAGATGGTCCGGCAACTGGTTTTTCGTCTGCTACGGTTTGATTCTCACCGACGGGTCCCGGTAAGGACTGCCGGCCCCCAGAAACAGGAAGGCGTGAAGCCATTGTCCTGAACTCAAGCTCCTCGTAAATCCGGCGTAATGCATCCGTATCAGCATCGCTGCGGTGCAGATCAGCATGACTGAACTCTACCGGCACATTCTGCTCTATAGTCGCAAGTCGCTTGGAGAGCAGTATCTGCTCCCTGTTCTGCTCGATAATGTCCTTTTGACGCCCTGAGAGCACAGATGTGTTGCTGAGCAGGCTCTCTATGCTTCCGTGCTCCCCGATGAGCTTACACGCCGTTTTAGGGCCTATTCCGGGGGCTCCCGGAATGTTGTCGGATGTGTCTCCCATCAGCCCGAGCAGGTCAGTGATGTGAGCCGGTGGTACTCCGTACTCCCTGACAATCTCATTGATTCCCCAGATCTCAGCCTCGCCGCCGGAGCGTCCGGGTCTGTACATCACAACACGGTCAGTCACAAGCTGTGCAAAATCCTTGTCGGGGGTCATCATAAAGGCCGTATAGCCCTCCTCCGATGCCTTGCGGGCAAGAGTTCCGATCACATCGTCAGCCTCAAATCCAGGCACCTCGATGACGGGTATGCGGTAGGCGTCAAGGAGTTTTTTTATCCATGGAACGGCTATTTTAATGTCTTCCGGGGTGGCATCACGGTTGGCCTTGTATGCCGGATAAATCTCATTCCTGAAGGTTGGGCCCGGGGGGTCAAAAACAACTGCTATGTGAGAAGGTTTCTGTTTGGCAAGGAGATCCTCAAGAGTGAGGAGAAATCCGAAGACGGCCGATGTGTTCATCCCCTTTGAAGTCACCCGGGGATTCTTTATGAAGGCATAGTACGATCTGAAGATCAATGCGTAGGCATCGAGCAGAAAGAGTTTCTTATCAAAGTCGGGAGCCGTCACCTGTTGTCGGATGCATGCCACTCCGCATAGGCGGTGGCTGTTTCATATAACTTCACGCTGTGCAGGACAGTGCCTGCAGGAATCCTTCCCGAAAGAGTAGCGGCAATGTCAGCCACAAGGTTCTCGCAGGTGGGCTGGTATGCAGAGACAATTACATTACCGAAATGCTGGCGGTAGCTCTCCACGGTAGCTGCGGGTGCCTGGCCGGAAACCATCAGCGCATGATCAAATCTGTCAACAACGCTTTCACGTACAATTTTCTTAAGATCCCCGAAATCCAGAACCATCCCGTTGCGGTTACTATCCGGGTCATTCACCGGCACCCCGGCAACAGTCACATAAAGAATGTACGAGTGGCCGTGCACGTTACGGCACGGGCCGTCATAGTTCCACAGAGCGTGGGCCATCTCAAAACGAAATTCCTTTGTTACCCGGATTACGGCCATTGGTGCAATTATTTGGTATCCGCAAAAATAAACTATTTAAAACGATTTTTGTTTGATGGGATATTTCCGGATGATATTTGCACGTTTAAATGTCATACATAACGATTAAACCGTATCTTTGCGCCCAATACATTAATAACCAAATGAATAATAACGAGTTGTTGACTATCCCGTTCCTTGCCGGAGAAAGCTTCAGAAAGCACGGTGGAAACAAGGCGATGGGTTTTGTGGGGGAGGAAGTAATAACCTATAATCAGCTTGAAGGCCGGATCCGGTCAATAATGAGGCTGCTTGAAGATTATTCAGTTAAACCCGGCGACAAGGTTGCCATACTCAGCACAAGTATGCCCAACTGGGGTGCCAGCTATTTTGCAATAACCTTCATGGGTGCTGTTGCAGTACCCATACTTCCGGACTTTACCCCGGGAGAGATTGTAAACGTCCTGGAACACTCCGGATCAAAGGCGCTCTTCATCTCCGGCAACCTGAGTCACAAGTTCGGAGAGAATGCTTTTGCATCACTGGAGACCGTGATATCAATCGACGACTTCAGTGTCATTTCCGGATCAAACGGAAAGAGCTACAGCGAAGGCCTTGTCCCTGTAGTCAAATACAACGTTGCCGAGGAGGATCTGGCTGTAATCATTTACACCTCGGGCACCACGGGCAAGTCAAAGGGGGTGATGCTCACACACAAAAACCTCTGCTTTACTGCAAAACAGGTAAGAACAATACAGTTTGTTGTAGAGAGTGATGTCTTCCTTTCAATCCTGCCCCTTTCCCATACGTATGAGCAGACCCTGGGACTGATTCTTCCAATCTTCAACGGTGCAACGGTATGGTATCTCCGCAAGGCTCCGACACCTTCTGTTCTGCTCCCTGCGCTTGAGCTGGTAAAACCCACCACCATGCTCACCGTGCCGCTGATAATGGAAAAGATATATTTCAATAAGATTGTTCCGACATTCAGCAAAAACAAGATAGTATCCTTCCTGTATCATAAGACCCCGGCAAGAAAACTGCTCAACAAAATTGCGGGCAAGAAGATCTACAAAACCTTCGGAGGAAGATTACGGTTCTTTGGCATTGGCGGTGCCAAACTGAATCCAACTGTGGAACAGTTCCTGCTGGATGCAAAATTCCCCTATGCAATCGGCTACGGCCTGACAGAGACGTCGCCGCTGCTTGCCGGAACGAAAGTCGGCACCTGCAGGCTTGGCTCCACCGGACCCGCAATGGAAGGGGTGATTCTGAAGATAAACAATCCTGATCCTGTAACCGGAGAGGGAGAGGTGTGGGCCCGTGGCGAGAATGTTATGAAGGGTTATTTTAAAGAACCCGCCATGACCGCAGAAGTGATAACACCCGACGGCTGGTTCAGGACTGGCGACCTCGGTGTGATTGACAGCAACAACTACCTGAGTCTCAAGGGAAGACTTAAGAACATGATTGTCGGTTCGAGCGGTGAAAACATTTACCCTGAAGAGATTGAATCTGTCATCAATGACTTCAGCCATGTGATTGAGTCCCTCGTAGTTCAGCAAAAAGGTAAGCTTGTAGCTATGGTTCACCTTAACATCGAGGAGCTTCAGGCAAAGTATGCCCAGATGAAGAAAGATTTCTCCGACCAGGCTGAACTTATAATCAATGAGTACCTGGATGAGCTCCAGAGATATGTCAATTCAAAAGTCAACAGGTACAGCCAGGTGCAGCTCGTGGTCTACCAGCCGGAACCGTTCCAGAAGACGGCCACTCTGAAGATTAAGAGATTTCTTTATTACTGATTACTCCCCTGTGCGGGGAATCCCAACGTGTGAAACACCGCTGGCTTAGTGCATCAGAAAGGATTCACCATTCGCTGAAAGATGAGGTGATTGCCGTTTTTTTGCTATTTTGCGTCCAAATTGCATTCTGATGTCAAACCGGACAAAAGCCCTGCTTCTGATTTTTTCGATCCTGGTGGTGGACCAGGTGGTCAAGATCATCATCAAAACCAATATGGTAATCGGTGAGGAGATCCCCGTTCTTGGCAACTGGTTCCGGATACACTTCCTTGAGAACAACGGCATGGCCTTTGGAATGGAATGGGGCGGAAAGACCGGAAAGGTAGCTCTGTCTGTCTTCAGGATGGTCGCCATCGCCGGGATTGCCTGGTATCTGAACACCCTGATTAAAAAGAACGCCAATACAGGGCTGATCCTCGCCGTCAGCGCAATAATTGCAGGCGCAGCCGGGAATCTTATTGACAGCGCCTTTTACGGAATGATATTCAGCGAGAGCTGGCACACCACGGCAGTATTGTTTCCCGAGGGAGGCGGATACTCCTCCTTTCTTCATGGAAGGGTGGTGGATATGCTTTATTTCCCTCTGATTGACTCTCACTGGCCTGACTGGTCACCAATCAGGCCCGGACAGTCATTTATATTCTTCAGGCCGGTCTTCAACCTGGCCGACACGTCGATCACAACAGGAGTGCTGGCAATTCTTGTCTTCCAGAAGAAGTTTCTGGGTGATCAAAAGTAATTTATCTTACTTTTGATATCATTACAGTCGGATCAGGATGGCGGGCCTTTCAGATATAAAGAAACCGGTTGCGGCAGAGATGCGTGAGTTTGAAGCGTACTTCAGGCGCACCCTGCAAAGCGATATACCGTTCTTCCATGTTATCCTGAGCATTTTTCTCCGCCGCAAGGGAAAGCAGATGAGACCGTTGCTGGTTTTTCTGACAGCTAAACTGAACGGAACCGTAAACGAAACCACCTTCATTGCTGCTACTTTCATTGAGCTGCTGCACACGGCTACCCTGGTGCATGATGATGTGGTTGATGATGCCTCAGAAAGACGCGGACTTCCCTCCATAAATGTTCTCTATAATTCAAAGATTGCCGTTCTGGTGGGCGACTATCTGCTGGCCCAGGGTCTGCTTATAAGTGTTGACAAGCAAAGATTTGACATGCTTGGCATTGTCTCCGATGCCGTGAGGGAGATTGTCAAAGGGGAACTGGTGCAACTGCAAAAAACACGCAAACTGGATATCCGGGAGGAGGATTACTTCAGGATCATCAGAATGAAGACGGCAGCCCTCATATCCGCATGCACCGCCTGCGGGGCAAGCTCGGTTACCGGAGATGCAGAAACGATAGCCCGGATGAAGGAACTCGGGGAGAATATCGGCATGGCATTCCAGATTAAGGATGATCTGCTTGACTATACCGGGGACGGACTGACCGGCAAGAGGGAAGGGAATGACATCAAGGAGAAGAAGATCACCCTGCCGCTGATACACGCACTCAGGGAAGCGGGCCTGCTTGAAAGACGCCGTGTGCTCCGGTTGCTGAGACGAAAGAAAAAGGGGAGCAGGGAGATCCGCGAAGTGATTGACTTCGTGAGAAAACATAAAGGCCTGGAATATGCCGAGTCAAAAATGCAGGAGTACTCTGACCGGGCGATCCGCATCCTGGAGACATATCCCGACTCCGAAACCAAATCCGCACTTATTGAATTCGTTATATTTTCAACACTAAGAAGAAAATGAAAGACGTTAGCCGCTTTCTTTCACTAGGCAGTTATGCCATCGCAGGAGTCTCGAGAGACCCGAAGAAATTCGGACAGGTCGTGTTCAGGGACCTGCGCAAAAAAGGGATGGACGTTGTACCAGTCAATCCCTCAGCCGAAACAATTGACGGGGTGAAATGCTTCAGGTCGGTCAGTGAACTGCCGGCAGAAATCAGGGGGATCATTTTTATGACGCCGAAGGAGGAGACCCTTTCGGTGGCAAGGGAGGCGATTGCACACGGGATTAAAGATCTCTGGATTCAGCAGGGGGCAGAATCGAAGGAGACAGTTGCCGCCCTGGAGAAGGAAGATGTCAACCTGATCCACGGTCAGTGTATCATGATGTTCTGGAAACCCGACGGGATCCATTCCTTTCACCGTTTTCTGAAGAAAATCTTCGGGGGCCTGCCCGCCTGACGGGAAATATTCGATTCTCGCGAAGTTAATGCAGCAGGTAACATCGCCTTACCTGCTGTGATTCTGTATTTTATGCAGTTTTAAGCCAATAACTGTTCCACGTGGAAAAAAATCATTTTTTGAGCGCCTCGGTGATAAGGGAGGCTTTTTTAGTGCCAACAGCCTTTTCAAGCTCCCCGATGCCGGCCTCGGAGATTTTTTTCACCGACCCGAATTTTTTCAGGAGTAGTTCTTTTGTCTTATCACCGATCCCCGGAATTTCATCCAGGAGTGACAGGTTCATTTTGGAGCTACGCTTTCCCCGGTGGAAATTAATGCCGAACCTGTGGGCTTCATTTCTCAGGTGCTGGATTATTTTAAGAGTTATACTGTTCCGGTCAAGATAGAGGGGTACTGAATCGCCCGGGAAGTAAATCTCCTCCAGTTTCTTTGCAATGCCTATGATCGTTATTGCTCCCCTCAGTCCCAGACCCTCCAGGCTCTTAACAGCAGAGGAGAGCTGCCCCTTGCCTCCATCAATAACTACCAGCTGGGGCAATGGTGTCCTTTCGTCAAGCATTCTCCTGTAACGACGGTGGATGACCTCCTCCATCGATGCGAAGTCGTCCGGACCGGTGACAGTTTTTATGTTGAAATGACGGTATTCCCTGTTACTTGGCTTTCCGTTCCGGAATACGACACATGCTGCAACCGCTGACTCCCCCTGGATGTTTGAATTGTCAAAGCATTCTATATGAACAGGTAACACTGGCATATGAAGGTCTTTCTTCATCCGCTCAAGGTTCTTTTCAGTCCTGTTCTCCTTTGAATGCTCTGCGGCCTTCTTTTGTCTTTCAAGCCTGAAAAAGACAGCGTTTCGGTTGGCAAGCTCAAGCAGTTTGTGGCGGTCACCACGCAAGGGAACAGAGTATTTTACCTTATCTAAAAGTATATCAGGCATAAACGGGACAAGGATCTCGGGCGAATCGCTCGATACCCTTTGCCTGATCTCGGTCACTGCAGAAGAGAGAAGCGACTCCTTCTCCTCTTCCAGTCGCACTTTCAGCTCAACAGACCATGACTGTACAATGGCACCGGAGACCACTTTCATATAGCTGACATACATCGAGCCCTCCTCAAATGAGCATCCGAAGACATCAACATTCCTTACTGAGGTGTTGACAACCACAGATTTACTGCGGTATCTGGAAAGCAGTTCAAGTTTGTCCTTGATTTTCTGGGCCTCCTCGAATTTAAGTTCCGAGGCTAATTTTTTCATGAGTGATTCAAGGTAAGCTGTCACTCCGCCAAGGTCACCCTTGACTATTTCCTTTATCCTGTCAACCTGCAAATTGTAATCTTCTTCACTGATGAGTCCTATGCACGGGGCCTTGCAGTTACCCATGTGATATTCAAGGCATACCTTATATTTACCTGCACTGA
>ERZ795055.649-NODE-649-length-32175-cov-4.441345_pt1 | contig 32175 bp, 22 predicted proteins | sample MGYA00375139_ERZ795055 | MGnify/ENA primary metagenome ERZ795055 (study PRJEB30184, sample SAMN05720283) | anaerobic digester metagenome | isolation source: active sludge of municipal wastewater-treating anaerobic digesters | place: USA | collected 2015-01-23 ... | reverse complement strand
ATTCGTGTTGGGGCATGACGGGGGGCAGCGCGGCGATCCCCCAGCCGCGGAGCTACGATGCGCTCAAGATCCTGATGTCGATGAAAGAGAGTTACGGGTCGCTTGAGAGCTATACGGCGGTGCTCGAAAAAGGGGAGCCGTCCTCCGGGGGCAACGGGCAGCCGCAGAAGATCTATGTGAAGTTCAAAAAGCCGTTCAAGGTCTACATGAAGTGGATCGAAAAGGCGCACGCGGGGCGCGAAGTGCTCTATGTGAAGGGGGAGAACGACGACCATTTTTTCGCTAAGCCCGACGGGATGATGGGGGCGTTCCTCAAGACGGTGAAGCTGCCCAGCGATTACCGGAGCGACGGATCACGCTACACGGTGCGGGACGTCGGTATAGGAAAGCTTGTCGAGGGGGTTCTCGAGGCGGCGTTGAAGGCGAAGGGTGAGAAAGGACTCAGGCTGGTGTGCCGCGGCGTCGTGGTCCGCAACGGCCGCGAGGCGTACGAGATAGAGCGGTTCTCGCCGACGGGCGACCGGTACCGGAATAAGCGGACAGTGCTCTGTGTCGACAAGCAGACGAACCTGCCGCTCGAGGCGTATGTCTACGATGCCGAGGGCAAGCTCGCCGAGTACTACACCTACCGGATCATCAAGCTCAACCCGAAGATGAAAGACAACGAGTTCACGCTCGATAATAGGGAGTATGGGTTCAGGGAGGTATAGAGGGAATACCTATAGGGGCATTTTGCGAGAAGGCGAGAGGTGAGTGTTCGGGGCAGCACGTTGACACTTCGAGCGGGCATGGGGTCCCGAGCGTAAGCGAGGGACGAGCGAGAAGTGTCGCCGAGCGATGTTTTCCTCGCCGGGAAAAATATCGCGGTGCTGACATGAGCACTCACCTCTCGCCTTCATCAGGAGTGTCTGCAAATAGTATAAATAAAGTATTGACACCTGCGCAGTGTCTGGTATTATAGTCGCCGAAGTGGTAAGCAAACGTTTAGAAATCTGAGGCCGCGGGGTAAAGATATGCTAACCTTGCGGTCTTTTTTCATACCCTCGAATTCCCGGGTCCGGCGGATAAGCCGGGCGGGAGAGAGGCGCGAGATAGGGTTTCAGACGATTTAGCTAATTTGTAAGAAAGGAGGTGACGTATATGGCAAAAGGAACAGTGAAGTGGTTCAGTAACCAGAAGGGGTACGGATTCATCACTCCCGAGAACGGGAAGGATGTTTTTGTCCATCATTCAGCAATTCAGGGTGAAGGCTACAAGTCGCTCGAGGAAGGTCAGGCGGTCGAGTTCACGATCGAGAACGGACCGAAAGGCGAGCAGGCTACCAACGTAGTAAAACTGTAACCCGCAGCGGACAGGCCCGGCAGGCGTCATGCCGGCCGGGCCCGCCGTTCGAAAAGCAGTTGGATGTTGAAGACGAGGTAGTGAAGGCCGTTGTCCGGACCCGATCCGGGCCGAGACTTGCGCCGCAAGGCGCGCAACCACTAAGTCCCCAGGCAGATTTTCCCTCCGAGATCCTTACTCATCCGCAGTTTCAAACACAGATCTCTCATGTGAGTTATCTATGCAATCCTCAGGGGCGAGGCCCTGTCCAGGGGGACCATTTTCAAGGGCCCGGGCCGGCGTGTGCGTGAACGCCACCGACCGGCCGTATACAGAGAAAGAAGAAGTGATCTAGATGATGTTAGTGAAAGAAAACGAACTTAAGACAGAAATTGAGATATCGGTGCCGCATTCCGGGGACCGGACGTTCTACCGTCTCGGGATAGCTCCGAAGATCCTCGAGACGCTCGACCGCATCTCGTTCACGGTCCCGACTCCTATTCAGGAAAAGGTGATACCGCTCGGGATACAGGGCAAGGATCTTATCGGCATCGCGCAGACCGGGACGGGCAAGACCCACTCGTTCGCCATCCCGATGATGCAGCGGCTGGCGGGTATCAAGGGGACGGGGCTGGTCCTCGCCCCGACGAGAGAGCTTGCGCTGCAGATCGACCAGGCCTTCGCGGCGCTGGCGGCCGCGTTCGGCATGCGGACCGCCTGCCTGATCGGCGGCGCGCCGATGCACGAGCAGGTCAGGGCGCTTCGCGGAAATCCCCGCGTGATCGTCGCGACCCCCGGGAGGCTGATCGACCATGTGGAGCAGCGCAATGTGATGCTCTTCAACGTCGGCATCCTGGTGCTCGACGAGGCGGACCGTATGCTCGACATGGGGTTCGCACCGCAGATCGAGCAGATACTGCGGTTCCTGCCCAAGGAGCGGCAGACGATGCTTTTTTCGGCGACGATGCCGAAAGAGATCATGACGATGGCCTCTCGGCACATGCGGCTGCCGGTCACCGTGGAGATCGCCCCTGCGGGGACGACCGCCGACCGGGTGACGCAGGAGCTGTTCATCGTTAAGAAGGAGGCCAAACAGCCGCTATTGAGCAAGATCCTCGCGGAGTACAAGGGAGCGGTCCTGATGTTCTCCCGCACCAAGCACAACGCGAAGAAGCTGGCGCGCGTCGTCAAGGCTATGGGGCACACCGCCGCCGATATCCACTCGGACAGGAGCCTCAGCCAGCGCCGCGAAGCCCTCGAGGGTTTCAAGCGAGGCAGGTATAAGGTGCTTGTCGCGACCGATATCGCGGCGCGGGGGATCGACGTGACCGGTATCGAGCTGGTCATCAACTACGACCTTCCCGACGACGCGCAGAACTACGTCCACCGTATCGGCCGGACCGGCCGGGCGGGGAAGCCGGGCCACGCGATCTCGTTCGCGACGCCCGACCAGAAGCGCGACGTGCGGGACATAGAGAAGCTGATCCGCATACCGCTGCCGGTCTCGAAACGTACCGGCATATCGACGGAACAGTTCTCTCATGCCGCTCCTGAGGCGGCGGGCAACCGGCGCTTCCATGGGAAAAGGCCGCAGCGTCACGGCCGCATCAGGCCCCGCATGGCCTGATAAGCCGCCAGCGGCTGACAAAAGGGACGGGTGTATAACGGTGGACAGCCGTTCGTACACCCGTCTTTTTTTGCGCCCACTGCCTTGACATACAGCGAATTTAGGGGTAAAATATTAAACGTTAACGCGTTATATAAGGACACGGGTGTTTTATGCTCCGTAGACGTGTTGTTTATCGGATCATTACGGTTTGCGTTGCGGCCGTTGTGCTGTTGCCTGACGGTCGCGCGGCAGCGTTCCCCAATCGCTCATCCGGTGCCGGCATATCTGCGCTTGCCCCTGCGTCGTCAAAGAACGTCCAGCGAGAAAGCTACCAGATCGCTCTTCTTCTCGACCTCTGGAGCGCCTGGAACTCAAACGGTAAACAGCCCGGGCCCTTACCGATCGATCTCATCCGCGAACGCGCCGAACGGTTTCGGAAGAAATATGTTGAGCGATACCGCCGGTCGCTCGGCAAAGGCGCTACGCGCAAGGAAAAGGACCGGCTGGCAGGCGATTTCCTGAATGACGTGGAGACGCACGGACTGATACCCGAAAGCGTCTATGTACGCGCGGACGGCAGGTTGTCGGCTTGGTTCATAGACCCGGAAAGCAAATTCCCGGCCGTAGTCGAGGTCCGCAATCAGCCGAGCGTCATCACCGTATGGCCCGACCCGGTTTCCTTCATACGCGACTTCGTACGCGACGAGAGCCTGACGCCGTTCGTGACCGGCTGGCTGGCTCGTTCGGATATCCCCGTCAGCGCCTATGCGGCCGACTTTGCCGAATCGCCTTTGATCGAGCCGCGGCGTACCCTGATCTCTTCGCAGGAGCTTAAACGTCTTGTTCGCGAAAATGATTTTCAGACGATACACGAGGTGCTGCCCGGCGTTTTTGGTGACGAACAGGCCGATCCGCTGATAAAGCTGATCGAACGCGAGGGGCGTGAGGCGTTTGATGGCGCGTTGAGGAGACTCGCGGACAGCGGGATCCCTGCCCAGCTCTTTGTCCGGCCCCCATTTGATCTAAAAAATAAGAAGGTTAGGTTTGTGCACCATGAGGAACTGCTGAACATCCATACATACCGGGCGAGCTGGGTCCTGCCGGAAGACCCGGACACTATCTATGTCGAATACGAATTCTGGCGCGTCCTGAACGAGGCTCAGCGGGAAACGCTCCTCGCGCAGGAGATCGTCCGGAGCGAAACGCTGCGCGCATCGCCGGATGATGCGAAAGCGGCTGCGGCAGCCGCCAAGGCGGCGCTTGCGTTGGATCCCGGAAAGATCCTCCAGCGGACGCTCGAGGACATACTGAAGGATTACCGGATCTACAATGGCGTCGACCGGATCGAGCTTTTCATCACGCACCCGCACGGAGACCACTCCATATATATCGCCCCGTTCGTAAGGGGGAAAATGCAGAAGAACCTCGTCGCGCGGCCGGTGCCGGAGCTGACCGACGAACTGCGGATCGAGCTCGGTAACCGGTTTACGCACGAGGTCACCAGCTATTTGCTCAGGCCGACCAAGCGCGTCGTCACGGTGATCGACATGGGCGGCTACAAAGGCGACGGCCCCGACCCCTTCATCGAGACGGTCAACCCTCATTACCGTATCGGCAAGAAAAAGCTGATGAAGCCGGTGACGATCTACGCCGACAGGGCCACCGCGCGAAAGCTCGAGCTGGAAAAGAAGCTCAAAGGATGGCTGAGGGAAGGGCTGAAGGTAGAGCTCAAGATATTCGATCATGACCGCCAGACGATGAAGATCACCGACCGCGACTTTAATGCGTTCGAGGTGACCGCTCACCACGCGTTCCACCTGCCGAAAGAGGTCGGGAGCAGTATCTTTACCATGAAAAAGCTGGGGCGCGACGGCAAGTTCATCTCGAGCTTCGCGCTGGTGAGCGAGATCGGCGACGCATTTCCATACGGGACCGACGAGGAGACGATACGGGACATCGCCGTTTCACAGAGCATCGCAATCGACGGGACCAACTTCTCGTCGGGACGCGTCTCGCCGACGCCGGTGCGCCACCAGGACAACAAGATACACCAGTATACCGCCCGGCTTAACCGCTCCTGGGCGATGCTGACGCACCTCAACGTAACGATGGTCGGCACCGTATCGGAGGCGCTCGAGGCCTCGCGGACGCTCGACCCCGATATCCCGATCATCATATTAGCCGGCAAGGACGGCATCGAGCAGCTCAAGGACATTTATCGCGAGACGGAATCGGGCAACCCGCTCCTGAAGCAGAGGGGTAACCTATGGTTCCTTGACAGCGACGATGTCGTGAAGGAATCGCGCGGCGCGAAGATCTACTTCGTGAGCAGCGTGTCGCAGTTCTATCACGCCTGGCGCGAAGTGATGAGCAAGAAGATCAAGATACAGGAAGTTTTGCCGGCGCGGCTCCGGCAGTTGTACGCCGCGGGGCGGACGACGGCGGAGACGGGAGAGTATCTCGAGGATTGGGCGAAAAACCCCGGGCTGACGGCGGACGAGTTCGTCTGGCTGCTCGAAGAGCTGCAGAAGGGCGAATGGGATATCTTCGCCGCGGCCGACGTTATCGACAGTATGACGAACAGGATCATGCAGACGGTGAGAGACTATTTTAGCGGCCTGACCGACGCAAGACAGCAGCCGACCGGCAACCCGACGGTGGAGAAATGGGCGATGGCGCGGCTCCTTCAGGGACTCGACGCATTTATCGCCGAGCGGCGGCCGCGGTGGGAGAAGACGGCAAAGAAGGACATCCCGGCTCTGATCCGTAAGGACCTGGGCGGATATCTCGACGTCGCGATCCCTTTCACCGAACAGGCGCGCGAGCGGGGCTGGCTGCTTCAGATCGTGCAGATGCTTGACAGCATGGAGCGGCTTGATGTCGTCACGGAAGCCAAAGACCGGCGGCAGCTGTTCGAGGAAAGCACGGCGAAACTGTTCGATGCGATCAGTCGGGAGGCTGCCGCACGGAAGATGCCGGACGGGTTCACGAAGACGCTGGTCGACGACCTTATGCAGAGGCTTCGCCAGAAACAGGGCGAATGGGCGCAGTTCCAATCCGCTCATCTGCCGTACCTCATCCTCGACGATACGGGCCGGTTCGTGAAGAGGCTGGCCGGCGACAGCGGTTGGAGCCCTGCCGACACGAAACGGCTGACAGAGAAGGTGACGACGGAACTGAACCTCTACCGGCAGACGGCGACCGCTCTCCCTGAGTACGTGCTGAAAAAAGCGCTCTTTGCCATGCTTGAGGAAGGGGTGTTGCCTGCCGGCGAAGCGGAACGTGCCAAGATACTTCTGCTTCTGGATAAAATGGATCGCACCGACCCGCGCGTCATGACGGCGCTTGTACGGTTGTTCGGGGTCAAGACGCCCGGATTGAACAAGCGGGTGTCGCGGTCCCTGCTCGCGGACGAGCGGGGGCAGCTTCAGCGGTTCGAGGTCCGTCTGGAGAATGTCTATAACGCTCAGAGAGGGGCTCTTACCCGGGCGGACGCGGAGGATCTCCTGCGCGCCTGGTCTGCGCACCCGTGGGCCAAGCCGGAGTATGAGGCAGATTGGATCAACGTGCTCCTGGATCGGTATGTCTCCGCCGTCACGACGAACAAGAAATGGCTGGGGCTTGACGGCGCGGAGCTCTATCGCCAGCTTCTCTACGCCGTCGACCAGTGCGACTTGAAGGGCTGGACGCCTGCGCAGGTCCAGGCGCTTTTCGAGAGCCTCTTCGACGTGAAAGAGCTGCCGCATAAGGAATGGCACGACCTCGTCCTCAAGTTCGTCGCCGGCGTGCCGGACAACAACACTCGCATGACGCTTGTGTCGTATCTTGGCCCGGCGGAAAAGCGCGACCTCAGGAAATACGAACAGCGCAAGGGGATGCGGCAGCGCGAGCAGGAGGATATCAAGGCGATCGAGGCGATGTTCTGGGAGCTTGCCCGGACCGGGCAGGGTAAGGCGGTCATTATCGCGAGCGGGCACTTCGGCTCGATGTCGCAGAAGGGATCCCAGCTCCTGAACCAGCTTTTCGATAAGCGGTATGCGGAAGTCCTGATCGAAGGGCGGCCGCGAACCGAAGGGCGCCAGGGTAAGATCTCGGGCCAGCTGATCAGCCGGGAACAGATGGCGCTCATGGGGAAATACCGCCCGATCAGGATCCGGCACGAGCACCAGTGGATGAGCGGGCATATCACCTTTGAAGAGTCGACCAAGCTTCTCGAGCTGATCTATAACGCGCGGGTGAAGATGGGGCTTGTCAAAGCAGGCGGCCCGAGGATCCCCGAGCGCGGCGTCGAGCGGCTGACGCCGGATGAGCTGCGGAAATTCGAGCTGATGCTGATGAAGGTCCTGTTCACGACGTCGAGTAACATGATGACGGCCGGAGAGGACGAGGACGAGGTGAATATCAGCGAAGAGATCGGCGATGAGAAGCGGCGCATCATCGAGATATTCGGCGAGCTGTTCGGCGACCTGGAGGTCGGCGCCGGCCGTAAATCGATAAATATCGGGAAGGGCGATTGGAAATCGAAACAGTACGGGCGCCGGATCCCGCGCGATAACGCGTATGTGCGGACGCTCTATGACCGCGCCGTCAAAGGTGAGATCGACCCCGACCTGTCGAACCTCGTCAGCTCGAAGAAGCCGGCGGAATACGCCGATGACCTCTCGCGGATAGCGAAAAAAGACGCCGACGGCGCGTACGAACGTTTTCGCGCGCTCGAGCAATACCTCGAGTCGCAGGTGCTGCGCCTCGGGTTGCGGATCTCTCTGGATTACGGATCGCGCCGGGTGATACAGGAGCAGGAGATCGGCGTTGTTCCCCGGGGCGAGGAGGCGCAGCGGCAGTTCGAGCGGCTGCCTGCCGAGTCGAAGGGGCTCTATTTCCAGTTCGCGCGCGCCCTCGAGGACGCCGCCCGCGAGACGCTCGGCGGCGAGTTCTTTGAGCTGGTCAAGCGGGGGACGGATCGTTATTTCGACCGTCCGCCCGAATTCTTCGATCAGGACGGAAAAATTACCGCGTCGCTCGAGATGCTGGTGCGGCGTTACTCCCAGCCCGGTTTCGCAAAAGCGGCGGCCTGGGTCGATCCGCTGAAGCTGTTCGCGCAGAAGCAGAAACTCGATTTCAGGATCGAGATGCCGCGGACGGGCTATGAGTGGGCAAAGTTGTATGAGTTCCTGAGGGCCGCCTCGCTGGGGAAATTCGACCAGCTCTCTCGCAAAGCCGCAGATGAGGCGGCCAAGGCGGTGAAACAAGGCGATTTTTCGATCGGTATTGACGGCGGGTATACGCTCGAGCGCAGAGGCGGGACATTGACGCTCTTACTGACCGCAACGCCGGCGGCCGTTATGCCGGTTGTCGAGCCGCGCGAAGCTGCGGCCGTCGATGACGCAGCGTAAGGAGAACTGTTCTGTGAAGAAAGCTTATCACGATCTAACGGTACGAATTGTCGCGCTGGCGGTGGCGGCGTCGCTCCTTATCCCGCCATGCGGTGCGGGCGCGCCCCTTGCGGCGCAGGGTTATTCGCTTGCCCCAAAGTCTATCTTCAAAGAGATCGATGAGCAGAAGAAGGCGCAGGAAGAGGAGGCGCGGCGCAATGAAGATGAGCAGAAGGCATATTGGGCGCGGAAGAGCACTACGGTGAAAGCCGGCATTATTTTGCTGCTGTCGGCGTTCTCGAACTATGTTTCGGGATATACGCCGGGGGATCTCCTGCCGGCGCCCGCGTCGATATCGTCGCCGTCCGCGGCCGTCCTTCCCGCAGCGGTGACGCTTTCCGCAGCTCAGGAAGCGGCGCTGGCCGAGGCGATCGGCGCCTACGTCGATAGGCTTCCCGATAACAAGAAGAAGGACTATGCCGCGGGCGCGTATGATATCAACATAAACAAAAGGGCGGCGTACGAGATCGGCCGGATCATTTTTGTGCAGATGGTTTTGCGGGTCCCTCCCGCTGTGCCCGCCGGCGGACAGGGTCTTGCGTACGAGTACTGGACATACGATCAGAAGACGGGCGCCGCCGCGCCGATATGTCTTGTCATGGAGCCGAAGAGCCATAATCCATACCGCACTTTCTACGACGATCGTCTGATCCCCAAATATTCGAGCAATAACGGTGCGTCCATATTTATCGCCACTAAAGAGGGGCTTGGCAACGAAAGCGGCTATATGATCGTCCGGATGGGGGATGACGGGCATTTTCACGTGATCGATGAACGGTACGGCCTTATTGAAGGCAAGGATTACCGGTTTGACGCGTCCCTGGGGCGTGTCGTGTTCCAAGACAAGGCGCAAAGAGAAAAAACCGCTTTGCCGCTGGATTTGCTGTATGACGCGCTCAAAAGAGGCATCGCGTCGATGCCGGCGGACTTGCAGGATGTCTATTCGGCGGGCTACGAGCTGGACGAGAGCGGTATTTCCCGGATCGGGAAGAAAGCCTTGTTGCATGTCAGGGTCTCCAAGCCAGACAGCAGGGGAGATCTGGGCAGCGCCATCTGGGTCTATGATACGGATACGGGGAGGGCGTCCCCCGTAAGGCACGAGGCGTTGCTCCACCGCTACCCTGCAACCTATTTCTTTCCGCGAGGATATGAGCTTGTGCCGCGGGCAGTGAGCGCGTCAGGCAGTGCCTTGTATGCCGATGTCCTGTCGGATGATGCAAAAGGATACGCGCTCATCGATATCCGGGATGCCGGCATGTGCCGGCTCTTCGAGGAAAAGTTCGGATTGGCCGAAGGGCGCGATTATGTATTTGATCCCATAGCGGGAGAGATCGTCTATCTGAAATATGACACGGTTATCAAAAAATGCGCGGTGTTCGATCTGATCTATGCGCCGGGATTCCCCAATACCGACGTCGACGGCTGGCTCAAAAATGCGTTGTCAGGCACTCCCTCCCTTTATTATGCGGCGCAGCGCGGCCGCGTGCTCTTCGTTGCCGGGGTTCGGCAGGGGCAAACGATAAAAGAGAAGCTCGCGGTATACGACGCCGGCGCCAATAGGGCGGAATTTGTCGATATCCCCGGCGAGGAAGCTATCGTTGAGTTTATGCCGCCCAAGATCTCCGACGACGGGAGATTCGGGTATGCCGGATACCGGACAAAGAGCGGGAGTTCGGGCTATGTGCTCGTGTATGTCAAGGCGCACATGGACCGGATCGGCGAGGCGGTTGTCGCGAAAGGTGAGGGCCGCGAAGGGGTGAGCCACGAATTCGATGCCGCAAGCGGCGATCTGAAAATACTCGTACCGGGCTCGGCGACGGGACCTGCCGTCATGCCGGTCCCCGCAGCAGACCTGAAGGCGCCGCCTGCGGTCGCCTCAGGGGATACCGGCCTTATCGGGAAGGCATACGAAGTGACGGAGATCACGCCTGCGTTCGAGGAGAACAAGATCGTCGTCGCCGCGGTAGATACGTCGTCCAAGATGACGGAGACTGTCTCGCTGGACGTGACCTCGCGCGGCCCGCCGGCGAGAGAGCTGTTGAAAGCGGTCGTCGATGCCGCGCCGAAAATGTACCGGGCGGTTGTCGAGAAGCTCGTCAGGAAGCTTCCGAAAGACATTACGTTCGCGACGTACGCAACGATACAAAGAGATCTTTTCGGCTTTGCCGACCCGGGAGGGCGCATCATCGCCCTTCATGACGCGATCGCGCGAGATCCCGTTGCACTGTTCCACGAGCTCCTCGAGTATCTCGTCGTGTCGGGAGAGCTCATGCCGGCCGAGGTCTATGCCATGATCGACGGGGAGGGCCGGAAATGGCTCGACGACCATCAGAAGAAGTACGCCGACGAGGGTAAGTCGGCCTATTTTCTCAAGAACATAAACCATTTCTATAACCGCGCGTTTGCGCGGCAGGTGTTCGGCGACCGTGATCGAAACCTGACCATGGCTATAAAGGGGCTGCAGATCGCGGCGGATCTCGACGAAAAACAGCGTAAGACGCTCTTTGTCGGCGGGCAGGCGGCCGAGAAGCTGTCTGCGCTGGCCCTCTGCTGCCGCGATCTTGAGAATATCTTTAAGTTGGACGTCAGGAGGCCGATCCAGCGGCAGAAGAGGAACGACGTCGCCTGTCAGCTCGCGGTAAGGCGGGAGAGCGGCGTTCAAGTACTGGATGCGGTCGGCCGGTATATGACCGGCGAGATGGGGTTCGATTTCGCTCAGATGGAGTTCGGACTGAAATCGAAGCTCATGACGATCCCGTACGCGTTGTCCACCGGAGGGATCCGGTCGTATGACTACTGGACGGAGTTCCTCGGCCGGCTCAGAAAGCGTTTCGGCGTCGGGGAGTGGCGGGATCTTGACGAGGGGCAGTGCCAGAGATTCGCGACGATCGCGCAGAACGTGGCGCGGCTTGGCAAGAAAAAGGGCGAGCCGGTTTCGAATGCGGAAAAGATATTTAACGATTCGATAACGTTCACCGCGCGGACGTTCGGGATATCAGACGAAGATCTGAGAAAAGGCGATGCGGACGGCGGACTGCCGCTCGACAGCAAGCTGCAGATGATGACGGTGGCGTATCATATGCCGTACAACAAGGAGAACCTGAACGCGTACCGCGCCGCGTTCGCGAAGGTCGGGGAGCTGTTTGCATTGGATACAGGGATGGAGCTGCCGGAGGCCAAGGGCGGCATGCCGCTCGAGGCAAAGATGGAGATCATGGCGGCGATCTATGAGCTGGTCATCAAAAAGGAGATGCCGCTGTTCGATACGTCTGCCCGGGAAGTGATAGGCAAGATGTTCATGCTTCCGCCGGCGGAGCTGAAGGCCCTTGTCAAAGACGGCAGGCTGACGGTAGCCGACCGCGGGCGCATGGTTGTCGCGGCCAACCGTTTTGCCGTTTCCTGGCACGGAGAAGAGATCATCCAGAACACGATAGCCTCGATCGAGCGCTTCTTTGGCGTCGAGGAGGGGAGGCTGCTGCGCGCGATGCGCACCGGCGAACTGCCGCCGGAGGCCAGGGCAGCGCTCCTCCTGGCCGTTCACGACATTTCGTTCGGAAGGAAAGGGCCGAAGACGGAGAACACGATCAACGGCCTCGCCTACGAGTATCTGAAGGACAGCGCAGGAGGGCATGCCGTATCCGGCCTGATAGCGCAGTCGATCGACATTCCCGAACCGGCGCTGTGGGGCGGTGTGATGGCTCGGTCGATGGCGGACAGGAAATATGAGGAGCGCAGGAAGTCCGCGGAGACGGCGAAGCTCAAGAAGAAGGAGCTGGCGATGATCCCGGACAGGGCGCCCGCGAGGATGATCGAGACCGTGGATCGTCCGGTCCCGGCAGCCGATGAGCCAAAGCTGATCGTGGAAAGTGTCGTGAAGAAGATGGAGGTGAAGAAGCCGCGAGCGGAACGGAAAAAACGGGAGCCGAAGCAGGATGCGGCCGATATGAGAGCTGCGGCGGAGATCCGGCCGGAACCGCCGGATGCTTCGGCGCAGCTCGTCACGCTCAAGACGAAAGCTCCCGCGGCGAAGAAAACGCCGCCGCGCCGTGAGATCGATGCGCTCGGGCTCACCATCCTGACGTCGCGGATGACGCAGCGCGCTCTGGATGTCTATATGAGATCGCTGTACCCGGGCAAAGCGATCGCCGACCTCAAGCCGGAGATCAAAAAACAGCTGTCGATCGCGGCGTTCAACGTTGCGAGGATGAAGGCCGAGCCGGCGCTGCAAAAGCTGCTCGACCTGTATCGCGATACGTATGCGATCGATCTCTCGGCACTCAAGGAGAACGAGAAGAAGCAGCTTATCGTGGCGTCGTACAAGATCGCGTTCAACGGCCTGGACGCCGGGGCGCCGGCCGTCCTGGCCCAGATCGAGGAGCTGATGCCGCCTGCGGCTCTCAAGGATGTTTTTGCCGTGTCGTGGATGCTGCTCTTTCTCGAAAAGAAACAGGAGGAGATCGTCGAGGAACTTATCGTGCCGGTCCACGAGGGGAGGAACATCCTGAGGATCATCCAGCTGTTCGAAAGGCAGATCAACGTCAAGCGCGACGATGCGCGCGCTGCGTTGGAAGGGCAGGTAGCAACGCCGGTCGCTCCCCGCGCGGCGCTTTCAGCAGAGCCGGAGATTGCGGCGGAACGTGTGTTTGAGATCGGCGCCGCCAAGAAGCTCCTCCGGATCCTCGTCGAGAAGGAAATGTTCCGCGGCGAAAAAGACGATGCCGCTCTCGATTTCTTCCGGGCGCTTTTGAACGTCTCCGGCAGGGAGTATCCGATCGCGCTCGAGACGCTCAAAGAGTGCGTCGCGGCAGGCGCGGTCCGGAAGGATGAGCTCGGCGAGTGGATCGACCTCGCCGGGGACATTGCGGCAAAGGATATGGGCCAGTCCGGCGAGAACTTCTACAAGCCGCTGCAGGAAGTTGCCCGTCAGTTCGCGTCGAATAAACTGCCGATGGTCGCGCTCGGCCCCGAAGTCATCGGGCGGGCCGTTACGCGGATGAAAATGGCGGATGACGTGCGCCGATGGTTTCTCGGCCTGCAGGTGGTTACGCGCGCGGCGTTGAACGCTCGTCTTGAGATCGCGCCGCGGGAGCTTGCGGCTATGTATGAGAAGCTTGACGCGGTGTACGGCCTCAAACCTGCGGTCTATGCCCTGCGGTACGGCGTCGTGACGCTGCGCCCTTTTATCGATTCTCGTGACGCATTGGAGGTGTATGCGAACGGCCTCGCTGCGCTGGCCGCGGCCGCGGGCGATAGCGCGGATAGCCTTTTCAAGGAGGAACTGCCGGAGCTCGTCAGAACTGCGTCTGCCGGCTGGATCCGCGACAACTGGAGCCGTGCTGTGGAAGCGGCCACGGCCGACGAAGGATCGGGCTTCCGGATCGGGCTGATGTTACGCGCACTTGCGCTTTTTGCCGACCCGTATACCATCGCTGAAGGGCCGGCTGTCTTTTATGCCGATATCTGTGACGCCGCGGCCGCTGCGGTGAAGAAAGGTGTCTATCCTGCCACACCCCGTGACCGGTTTCTCGCTTATCTCTGGCTGAAGGAGAACGGCCATCCGGACCTCAAGTGGAGCGATTATAATGCCCGGTTCGACGAGCTCATCGCCCTTGACAGAGACATGCCGGGATATTTCCTGGGGCTTTTCGGGGGCAAAGGAAAAGCGTTCGGCCGGGCGTTCGACGACGAGAATCTTCTGACGGCGGTGTCACGAAAACCGGCTGTCAGGCCGTCGCTTAATGACGATATAGGTTCATCTCAGAAAACGGATACGGCTCCATAGCCGGCGTCCCGATAATTATCGATGCCAACCCCCGGTAAAAACAGTATACTATCCCCGTCGCCGCGTTACGCTGTCTGCTTTCGGGCGGCTGTTCTGCGTCCTGTCCTTAACCATACACGTGCGTGAAAATAACGGCATGAACTACAAGAAGATCGTCTGCATCTACCCCTACACGAAGGTCCTGCCCTATTTCGGCTTCTTCCCGCCGATCGGCATCGAGTATATCGCCGCCGCGCTCAGGGAGCTCGTCGATGACGTCACGGTCGTCGACATGCGGTTCGAGAAGGACCTGCGCTCGGCCGTCGCCGGCGCAGACATGTTCTGCGTCAGCGTCGGTTGGTTTTACGATATAGACGAGGTTGCCGAGACGATCAGATCTCTGCCTCGGGGCGCGACGGTCGTCGTCGGCGGTAAATACGCCACGGAGAACGTGAAGGAGATGTTCGAGCGCTGTCCGAACATCGGCGTGATCGTCCGCGGCGACGGCGAGGAGACTGTCCAGGAGCTGGTCCGGACAGGCTCTCCCGATCAGGTCCGGGGGCTTTCCTTCCGGGGAGCGGACGGAGAGATCAGGCACAACCCGAACCGCTCGCTTCCGCCCGTCAGCGACACGCTCTTCCCCGACCGCAGCAGGCGCCGCTACCGCTATGAGATCAGCTACCGAAAGACGAGCACCGGGCTCGGGTTCGACGCGGTGATGAGCTCGCGGGGCTGCCCGTATAACTGCAAGTTCTGTTCGTTCAACTTCGACCCGATGGGGCAGAAGCGCGTCTGGTCTGCGCGGAGCCCCGAGTCCGTCGTCGCCGAGCTGAAGGGGACGGACGCCGGGGTGATCATGTTCATCGACGAGAACTTCTTCGCCGACGTGAAGCGCGCCGAGGCGATCTGCGACCTTATTATCAGGGAAAAGATCGACAGGATCTTCGTCGGCCAGGCCCGCGTGTCGATCGGCTTCCACCCCGAGCTGGTCCGGAAGATGCACGCCGCGGGGTTCCGGCTCATATTGATGGGGCTCGAGTCTGCGCATGACAAGACGCTGAAACAGCTGCAGAAAGGCTTCACGACGGCGGAGGTCCGGAAGGCGTTCGAAGTGCTGAGGCGGTCGAATATGGTCATCCACGGCTATTTCATCGTTGGTAATATCGGCGAGACAAAGGAAGAGATGTATCGGATCGCATCATTTGCGAAGGAGATCGGCGTCGACACGATCGCCCTTTCGAAGCTGCGCTTCGAAAAGTATTCTGCCCTCGAGGAGCTGCTTGCGAACAACAAAGATTATTTTGTCGATGTTCGGGGGGATATCGTGTCCAGGCAGTACAGCTCGTCGGACATCAAGCGCTTCAGGCGCGAGATCAAGCGGGAATTCTTCGACGCGAAACAGTTCGCCGCGTTGATCGTGAAGGCAGTGCGGATCAGGTTCCCCCCGTGGAGTTTCGTCTGGCGCTTTGCGTGGGCGTATATCAGAGAGGAGATCGGCTCGCGCAGGCGATGACCGGCGGCCGGGGGCATGCCGTGGCCCGCGTGCGGCAACGATACACGGCGCTACAAACAATTCTGCAAACCGCAGAAGAAAGGTACGGTTCATATGCAACAGGTGAAGCCGATCTACAAGAAGCTGCTTATCGCCGCGATAGTGCTGTATGTCGCAGGCATGTCATTCATGTTGTGCGATCTTTATACCCGGGTTACGAACTTGCAGCACATGTACATGCACGGGATCCCGCCGCATACGCATCAGCTGGTCGGGGTAGCGAAATAGGCGAAAGCGTTTATATGCGATCGAGGTGGCTATGGCTGATCTCTCAATAGAATTTCTCGGCAGACGGTTCGAGAGCCCGTTTGTGCTTGCCTCGGCGCCGCCGGCGGCGAACGACGATATGCTGTCCCGAGCTTTCGACGCCGGCTGGGCCGGCGCTGTCGTTAAGACGCTGATCAAGGAGCCGGTCCGGAATCTTCGGAACCGGTTCGCATCCCTCAAGATCGGCGGCGCGATGTACGCGTTCGAGAATATAGAGCTGCTGAGCGAGCTGACGCCGGACGAATGGTATCGGGATATCCGCCTTCTCAAAAAGCGCTTTCCCGGGAAGATGGTCATAGGCAGCGTCATGGGCGACGCGAAAGACGCAGGCCCCTGGGTCGAGCTCGCGCTCGGCTGCCAGGACGCCGGCGCCGACATGCTCGAGCTGAACTTTTCGTGCCCGCACGGTTATCCGGAGAGGGGAAAGGGCGCGGCGATCGGGCAAAGCGCGGAATATGTATCGCAGATCACCGGCTGGCTGAAGAGCGACATGCGCGTCACCGTTCCGATCGTCCCAAAGCTGACCGCGGCGGTGGCGGATATCTCGCATATCGGCTGCGCGGCCGCAGACGCCGGCGCCGACGGGTTTTGCGCGATCAATACGTTCCCGTCGATTATGGGTTTCGACCTCAAAACGCTCCGGCCGAAGCCATCGGTGAGAGGATGGTCGACGCCGGGCGGTTATTCCGGGCCGGGTCTGAAGCCGATCGCCCTCAGATGCGTCAGCGATTTGGTGAAAAGCCCGGGGATCCCGGTAATGGGGTGCGGCGGTATCTCATCGGGGTTCGACGCGGCCGAATTCCTCATCGCCGGCGCGCCAATCGTCCAGATCTGCACGGCGGTGATGATCTCGGGCTATGATATCATCGGGCGGATGAAAGACGAGATTGCCGAGTTCATGTCGTGGCACGGTTTCGCCTCTCTGAAAGATGCCGTCGGCTGCGCGTCGAAAAACGTCAGGCGCTACGGTGAGCTTGATCCTCGGTATGCGGTGAAAGCCGTGATCGATCCGGAGCGGTGCGACCGGTGCGGCTCGTGCTATGTCGCCTGCCGCGACGGCGCTTATCAGGCTATCCGCATGGAGGATGACGCGCCCGTGGTCGATGACGGTAAGTGCAGCGGCTGTTCGCTCTGCGCGCAGGTGTGCGGGCGGGAGGCTGTGCATTTGGTCGAGATATGATATGATCCTCTCACGCTCTGATCGAAAGGAGGCGCCATGAAGATCGGAAAGCTGACGGTGACGATATTCAAGATCAAGAACAGGACCGGGTATGCGGCGGTATGCGACGGCCACCTGACGGAAGGCAAGACGGCCGACGAGGCGTATGACAGGATGGTGAAGGCGGTCACGCGGACGCAAAGGAAATCGAAAGGCGGCTCGAAATGAAAAGATCCATAGGCGGCGCGTGCGCGGCGCTCATGCTTTTGTGCGCGCCGGCGGCGGTCACCGCCGGATTGCTCGACGATATCCTCAACAACCTACAGCAGGCCAAGACGACGAAACTCAGCGATACCAAGATCGGCCAGGGGCTGAAAGAGGCGTTGAAGGTCGGGATCGACAAGGCGGTCGCCGCGGCGGGTAAAACCGACGGCTATTTCGGCAACCAGGCGATCAAGATACTGATGCCGGAGAAGATGCAGAAGATGGAAACGCTTTTGCGCACCGTCGGGTTCAGCAAGCAGATCGACGATTTCACCCTGAGCATGAACCGGGCAGCGGAGAAGGCGGCGCCGATGGCGCGCGACGTCTTCCTTGACGCGCTGTTCCAGATGAACCTCGAGGACGCGCAGAAGATCTATCAAAGCGGCGGGACGGCGGCGACCGACTTTTTCAAGGCGAAGACGCGCGATACGCTCATCGAGAAATTCCGTCCGGTCGTTGCGGAGAAGATGGGCGAGTTCAGCGTCAACCAGCGGTACGCCGAGCTTTTCAAAAAATACCGGCTCACGCAGCTGACCGGGATGCTCGGCGGCGTCAATATCGAGAACTACGTGAGCGCCAAGGCGGTCGACGGACTCTTCGTCATGCTCGGGCAGGAAGAGCAGAAGATCCGCACCGACCCAAAAGCGCGGGTGACCGCGCTGCTGAAAGAGGTTTTCGGCCGCAAAGCGAATGCGCAGTAGCGCCGGTTGCGCAAGACGCCTTTCGCGGAGAACGGGACTATGATCGAATTGCTCAAAACATCCGGGTTGCTGCTGGGCGCCTCATGGGCGTCCGGCGTGAACCTCTATATGACCCTGGCGGGGCTCGGAATAGCGCACCGGATGCACGCCATCGAGCTTCCCGGCGGGCTTGAGGTGATCTCCAATCCGTTCATCATCGCGCTTGCGATCGCCCTCTACCTCGTTGAATTCGTCGCCGACAAGGTCCCGTACGTCGACTCGGTCTGGGACTCGGTGCATACCTTTATCAGGCCGTTCGGGATGATCGTGCTGTCGTATGCGGCGCTGTCGGGGGCCGACCCGGTGATCAGGACGGCCGTGTCGCTTATCTGCGGGACGGTCACCCTCGATTCGCACCTGGTCAAGGCCACGACGCGGCTGGCGATCAACACGTCGCCGGAGCCGGTGAGCAACTCGGTTGCCAGCGTGACCGAGGACGGCCTCGTGGTCGGCGTGCTGGTCCTCATCTCGAAGCATCCGATCATTGCCGCGATCGTCGTCATCCTCTTTTTTGCCTTCTCGGTCTGGTTCCTGGTAACGATGTTCCGATTCCTGAAAAAACTGTTCAGGCCGTCGCAGGCGCGGCCGGCGGCGCGCTCATAAAGGAGTATCGATGAAACGTTTCAGATGGCAGATCGTCATCGCGGTGTTACTCGTCTTCCTGTCGTTCATTGTCTATCTCATGCAGATCGAATTTTTCCACAGGCCGGGCGAGACCGTTTTTTATCTCTTTCAGGATCTCGCCTTCGTGCCGCTGCAGATCCTGATCGTCACGCTCCTTGTCGACAAGGTCATGAGTATCCGTGAAAAGAGCTCCATGATGAAGAAGCTCAACATGGTGATCGGCGTCTTCTTTGCCGAAGTGGGGAATGTCCTCCTCGCGCTCTTCGCCGCGTCCGACGCTCATGCCGATACGCTCCGCGAGCGGCTCACGGTCACGTCATCGTGGACGCCGGACGATTTTTCAAGAGCTGCAAAGCCCGTCGCGGCATATCGGTCCGGGATCTCCTGCTCGGCCGCCGATCTGGAAACGATCCATAAATTCCTCGGGGAGAAAAAAGGGTTTTTGCTGAATCTTCTGGAGAACCCCAACCTGCTGGAGCACGAAAGGTTCACCGATCTGCTCTGGGCGGTGACGCATCTTGCCGAGGAGCTCTCATGGAGGGATGATCTCAAGGATTCGCCGCCGGCCGATATCGAGCATCTCAACGGCGACGTGAAGCGCGCCTACAGCCTGCTGCTGACGGAGTGGCTTGCCTATATGAAACACCTATGCGGCAACTATCCGTACCTCTTTTCGCTCGCCGTCAGGATGAGCCCCCTGGACCCGGCCGCGTCGCCGGTCGTCGGGCAGCACGGCAAGGGCGCCCTGCCGCACGAAGATATGCGCATTCACCACGCCAACATGACAAAGGAGGTTGTATGAAGGGTCTGCTGTGGCTCGTTATCGTGCTTCTGGACATCGTCGCTATCGTCGACTGTGCGAAAAGCAGTATGTCAGGCGGAAAGAAGGCTCTGTGGATACTTCTCGTTCTTATCCTGCCGCTTGCCGGGATGATACTTTATTTTGCCGTCGGTAAGCAAAAGTCGTAATCGGGCGTAAGGACAAAAAAGCGGCTCTCCTCGGAAGAGGGGAGCCGCTTTTTCCTTTCGCCGGCGAACGTCAATCCGCGGGAAGCGCCTTCGGCGCGACCGGCAACGCTTTTTTAGGAGCGGAGGTGTTCGCCGCCAACAGAGTTGCGGCGGTGGCAGCCGGCGCTTTCGCCGACGGCGCGGTCCCTGTCCCGGACGGCGCGCCCTTGTAGTAGGTGAGCGCTTCCGGCAGCTCTTTCTTGATCGTTTCGATCCTCTTCGCGTCGGCAGGGTGCGTTGACAGGAATTCGGGGACAGCCTTGTTGGCTCCCTGCGCCGCCATCCTCTGCCAGAAATCGACGGCCTGCCGCGGGTCATACCCCGCTTTCGCCATCAGTATCAGGCCGATGTGGTCCGCTTCGAGCTCGTGCGTCCTGCTGTAGGGGAGCAGTACGCCGAACTGCGAGGCCAGCCCGTAACCGATGAGGACCGATTTTTGCGTTGCCGCAGATTTTCCCGAGACGGCTGACGCAAGCATTTCGCCGACGACGTTTGTCGCAAGCTGCTGCGAGACCCGTTCCGCCCCGTGGCGCGCGATCGCGTGGGCGACTTCGTGCGCCATGACCGTCGCGATGCCGTTCTCGTCCCTGCAGATCGGCAGTATGCCGGTATAGAAGATGACCTTCCCTCCGGGGAGACAGACCGCGTTGACCGTCTTGGGATCGTCAACGAGAACGTACTCCCATTTGAAGTCGGGCCGGTCGGCCACCGCGGCGATCCGCTGTCCTACCTTTTTGATCAGATCGCATTTGACGGTGTCGCCGCTGACCTTCGCTTTTGAAATCGTCTCTTTGAAACCGGATGCGCCCAGAGCCACTTCCTGGTCGGCGCTGATGAGCATCAATGACTGCCTGTTGGTGTACTGGACGGTCGAACATCCGGTCATGAGGCCGGCAAGCAACAAGATCACGGGCACGATACGTTTCATAGGTACCTCGCTGGTTGGTTTTGATCTCATCGTGATAGTAGCAGAAAAGGGATGCAATGCAAAGTTTTCTCCCGGCGTCATGGGGGGTCTACTTGAAACTGACGCGCGCGGAACGTTTCTCCCAGTTGGGTTTTATTTCGACTTTCCAAAAATCTTTCGAGTAAGGCAGCTCCGCCTGAAAGAAGGCGTACTGCATGGGGCGCAGGTTCCGCGGCGAGATCTCGCAGAGGCGCTGTCCCGCGATATTGTTCTTCTTGTCGAAGACCTGGACGATGACGGACACTTCTTTTGCGACCTCGAGCCCGTAGTTCTCGACGATCCCCCGCACCCGGTAGGCGCCGCCGTCCCTGTAATGGTATTCCTCGATCACCTTGATCAGTCCGGTATTAATTTCGTTATAGGTGCTCTCCAGTTTTTGCAGGTGAACGATCTCCGCCAGTATGTTGAACGAAGGATCCGAACTGCCGGCGCGGAGAAACGCCTCTTCGGCGTAGTCTGATCTGCCGGTGTGGTAATATGCCATGCCCAGGAGCACGTACGGATGGGGATCGTCCGGGTAAAGGGAAATATATTTGGCGAGATTTGCGGCGGCTTCCTGGTACTTGCGATCCCGGACCTTCCAGAGACCGTAGGTGTATAACGCGTCCTTGTTGGTGAAGTTGTATTGCATTACAGAGTCAAGTATCCCGGATGCGGCGTCGCGGTCGTTGCCGTAATACGCGGCTTTGGCCAGTAAGATGAGGACGTCTGCGTTGGCCGCTGTGTCGGCCGGCAGGGACGAGACCGATTTTCGCAACAGATCGCTACATGCCCTATACTCTCCTTTGCCGTAATAGAGCAGCGCCAGACGGAGCAGGCTGTTCATGTCCTGCGGCGTTTCCGCGCACGCTCTCTTGAAATACTCTTCCGCTTTGTCCCAGTATGAGAGCTCGTTGCTGCACATCCCGGCGGCGAAGAGGGCATAGGCAGAGCGCGGGTCCTGGCGCAGCAGCTCTTCCGCGTAGCGCAGACCGTCGTCATAGAACTTCTGTGTGTAGAGGGCGTTGATCAGCTTCTCGTAGACCGACCGGTCTTTCGGACTTTTGTTGACGGCGGCGATCAGCGCCCTGATCTCGGGCGGGAACGGTGCCGATCTGCTGCAGGAGACCAGGAGGATGGCGCAGAAAGCTGTTAATGAGAGCTTGAAATGATGATACAATTTGCGATGTGTATTCATAAAGTATTGTTGTATTGATTGTACCAGTTCGGCAAAGCGAAAGCCAGAATTATGACCCATCGTGACGCGGATAGTTCGGGACGGGCGGCTGGCGCGTATCAGCATCGCAAAGTCCTCGGCCGATGGGATTCGGTCGCGATCGTGATCGGGATCGTGATCGGCGTCGGGATCTTCCGAGTTCCGGCAGAGGTCGCTCGCTATCTCCAGTCGCCGCTGGCGATCCTCGGTGTTTGGGCCGCGGGCGGCGTCATCTCTCTCCTGGGCGCTGTCTGTTACGCGGAACTCGCGGCGGCGTTCCCGCGCACCGGCGGCGATTATGTATTCCTCAAGGAGAGCTACGGCAAGATGACGGGCTTCCTGTTCGGGTGGACGCAGATGCTCGTCATCTGCGCCGGGTCGATCGCCGCGGTCGCCTACATTTTTGCCGAGTACCTTCAGTCGTTCTTCGGCTTCGACAGCGCGCTGGTCAGGCCGTTCGCCGTCTTCGTCGTCGCATTGCTCACGATCGTCAACCTCGCGGGGCTCCATTACGGGAGGCGTGTTCAGAACTTTTTCACTCTATCCAAGGTCGCCGCGCTTTTGGTGATCATCGCCGCCGGCCTGCTCGTGAGGCAGGGAAGTGTCGCCAACCTTACGGCCGCCGCGCCGCCGGCGGTTCTCGGTCCGTGGACCGCGTTCGGGCTCGCGCTGATCCCGGTCCTCTTCACCTACGGCGGCTGGCACGAGAATACCTACGTCGGCGGCGAGACGAAAGACGCGGCAAAGAGCCTGCCGTTCGCCCTGATCACCGGGGTCGTTATCATCACGATCCTCTATATGCTGGTAAACTTCTTTTATCTCTATGTCATGCCGCCGTCCGATATGGCGTGCTCGGAGCTGATCGCATCGGAAGTTCTCTTTAAGCTCTTCGGCCTCCAGGGGAGGAAAGTGCTAGAGGCGCTGGTTATCGTGTCGTCGCTCGGGAGCATCAACGCGATGATCATCACCGGCAGCCGGGTCACCTACGCCCTTTCCTCGGAAAACCGGCTGTTCCGGTATCTCGGCGAGATCGACCCGGCCACCGGCGCGCCGAAGCGCGCCGTGATTGCGAACGGGACTTGGACCATGCTCCTTATCATATTCGGGACGTTCCACCAGCTCGTTTTTTTTACCGGCATCCTTATGTGGCTCTTTCTCGCGCTGGTCATCTCGGGGATCTTTATCCTGCGGCGCAAGCATCCGCATATGGAACGGCCCTTCCGGCTGATGGGATACCCGTATGTTCCCGCCGTTTTCGTGCTCGTTTGCCTGGTTATCTTCCTGAACACGCTGCTCCATGATCCCTATCCGTCGCTGACGGGTTTAGGTTTGTTTTTGAGCGGGATTCCGATATACTTCCTGTCCGAGAGGTTCGGCACATCCTAGAGAGAGGTGTTTATGCGCACACTCGTTCTGCTGCGTCACGGCGAAAGCGAATGGAACCGGGAAAACCGGTTCACCGGCTGGGTCGATGTCGATTTGTCGGAAAAGGGGATTGCGGAGGCGCGTCACGCGGGGAGACTGCTGCGGGAAGGCGGCTATGGCTTTGACGTCGCGTTTACCTCTGTCCTGAAGCGGGCGATACGGACGCTCTGGATCGCGCTGGACGAGCTCGACCTAATGTGGGTCCCGGTTATCAACTCCTGGCGGCTGAACGAGCGGCACTATGGCGCGCTGCAGGGGCTCAATAAATCGGAGACGGCGAAAAAATACGGCGAGGACCAGGTCCATCTCTGGCGCCGCAGTTACGATGTCCCGCCGCCGGCGCTCTCACGATCGGACGTCATGTTTCCGGGAAATGACCCGCGCTACGCGGATGTGCCGGCGGCCGAGCTGCCGCTCGCGGAATGCCTCAAGGACACCGTTGCGAGGTTCCTGCCGTACTGGCACGGCACGATCGCGCCCGCCATCCGGGGCGGCAAGCGTGTGATCATCGCGGCTCACGGCAACAGCCTGCGCGCGTTGGTCAAATATCTGGACGGCATCGCTGACGACGTTATCGCGGGGCTGGATATCCCGACCGGCATCCCGCTGGTATATGAGCTGGACAACGAGCTCAAGCCGCTGAAACATTATTACCTCGGCGATCCGGAAGCATTGAAGAAGGCGGTCGAAGCGGTGAAAAATCAGTCGAAGGCGAAATAGACGGAGGGTATGATGGCTGTCGCATGTCCTAACAAGAAACGGAACGATCAGTTATGCAATTGCACGTACTCGGGGTGCTCGAAGCACGGCGTGTGCTGTGAATGCCTCGCGTATCACCGCGGCAACGGCGAGCTGCCCGCGTGTTATTTTGACGCGGCCGCGGAGCGGACGTACGACAGGTCGGTCGAAAACTTTATTCGGACCAGGAAAGGATAACGCATGAAAAAGTATATCGGTATCTGCGTGCTGGGTATCGCGATCTGTTCGAATGCCGTTTCTGCGGAGGAGTCGTTGACGATAGTGCCCGGGCGGATCACGGAGACGGTCGTTTTCTCCGGCGAGGCGCTCGTCAACCGCGCGGCGACGGCGAAGGTCGTCAAAGGGATGAACCGCATCGGCATCGAGCTGCGCGAATTTTCGGTCGACGCCGATTCGGTGCAGGCGCGCGTCTTCGGCGGCGGCGAGCTGGTCAGCGTCCAGGTGAAGGATGTCCAGGAACGAGAGATGCCGCAGGAGCGGATCGCTGTATTACAGAAAAAGATCGATGAACTCGAGAAGAGCCGACGAGGACTGGCAGACCAGGCGGCCGTATTGCAGAAGAAAGAGGGGTTCCTCAACGCCGTTGTAGAGTTTGCCAAGGTCGAGGTGCCGAAGGATATCAAGACGGCGTTTCCCAGCGTCGAGAACCTCGACAAGGCGCTCTTGTTCCTTGATGCCCAGTTCGGCGCAGTGAACAAGGGGAAGGCGGATCTTGACGATGCGGCCAGGGATCTGGACAAAACGCTCGATGCGGCCCGCCGCGAGATGGACGGCCTGACGGGGCCGGGCGGTATGGCGAAGAAGGTTATCGAGATAGTCTTCAAATCCGATGCCGATCAGGAGGTTAAGATCGAAGCGCAGTACCTTGCGCAGAACGCCGGTTGGCAGCCGCAGTATAAGGTCGATGTCTCTTCCGATCTGAAAAAGGTCGGCCTGGTCATGTTCGGCGCTATCAGCCAGAAGACAGGCGAGGAATGGCAGGGCGTCGGCCTCTCGCTTTCGAACGTCATACCGCTCAAGGGGGCGGAGCTGCCCTCGCTCGGCAGCTGGATCGTTGACATCCCCCGTCCCGTGCCGGCGGCGCCGCCCGCGTTGATGCGGATGGCGGCGATGTCGAAGAAGATGGAGATGGCGGAGTTCAGCGCCGATAACGCGCCCACCGCTTCCGCGCCTCCGGAGCCGGCCGCTTTTGCAGCGGCCGAGGCGGCCGAGACGCCGACGGCTTTCGAGTACCGTTTCTCGCAGAAGCTCGATATCCCCTCCGATGAGAGGGAAACGCTCCTGCCGGTCTTTGCGAAGGAGATGAGCGGTTCTTTCTTCTATTACGCCGTCCCCAAACAGGGGAACCTGACCTATCTCGTGTGCCGTGCGAAGCCCGACCGCGAGCTGCTCGCCGCACCGGTCAGCATCTATTTTGGCGGCCGATACGTCGGTAAGATGTCGATTTCCGAGCGGACGCCGGGCGAGGAATTCGACATCGGCCTTGGCGCTGACCGCGGCGTCGCAGTGGATCGAGCGACCGTGAAGGACAAGGTCGTCGAGACCTCATTCTTCGGTAAGATCGAGCGCAAGACGATCGTCAGGGAACTTCATTTCAAGATCACCGTCGAAAACATGAAGGACCAGCCGGTCAAGGTCCGGGTGCTCGACAGCATACCGGTATCGCGCACCGACAAGGTAGAAGTGAAGGACGTGCAACTGAGCCCCGAGCCGGCGCAGAAGGGTTACCGCGACCAGGAAGGCGTGATGCTCTGGGAGATCTCGCTGAACCCGAAAGAGAAGAAAGAGATCACGATCGACTTCACCGTTGCGTACCCGAAGGATACGCCGGTAACGAATTTGTAGGAATTGCGAGCATCTTGTTCCGCAGGAGGGGCCCGAGCGATGCTGAAAGAGTGCTGCCCTGTCAGGCCCCGCGGCGATAGCAATCACTTGTAATGAAAGGGGATATGTATGGAGAACGGCGGCGGTTTTTTTAAGAATACGCAGATCATCATCCTCGGCGTATGCATCGCGGTGGCGACGATCGTCTCGAGCTTTATCCTTGCGCAGGGGTCGCTGAAGATCATGAAGTTCACCAGGGAAATGATCACGGTGACCGGCTCGGCGCAGAAGATAATCAGGAGCGATTCCATTATCTGGCGCTGCGCCTTTGCCCGAAGCTCCGCCGACATGACCGCGGCGTACCAGGCGCTGGAAAAAGACCTCAAAAAGGTCCTTGATTATCTGGCGGCAAAGGGGATCGCGAAAGACGACATTACCGTCGCGCAGGTGAGCATTACCACGGTGTATAAGAAGAACGACAAGGGGAACGACACCAACGAGATCTACGAATACCGTCTCAGCCAGTCGGTCGAGGTCAAGTCGGCCGATGTCGAACGGGTCACGACGGTTTCACGCGAATCGACGGAACTCATCAACCAGGATATCGGTTTCGAGTCGAACGCCCCCGAATACTATTATACAAAGCTGCACGAGCTGAAGGTGGATATGGTGGCGCAGGCGACGGAGAACGCGAAACAGCGCGCGCAGAACATGGCGAAAGCGACCGGCAACCGGATCGGTTTCATGCGCTCGGCCAGGATGGGCGTCTTCCAGATCACGCCCGCCAATTCAAACGACGTTACCGATTACGGGATGAACGACACCAGCGCGCTCGACAAGAAGGTGACGGCGGTCGTGACGGCGAGCTTCGCGATAGAATGAAACGGCGGATAACGGCCCGTCTGCGGCAAGCCGGCAAATCGTAAGATTTGCGGACCAGCCCCCGCATGGGGGCGTTGCCCGCCACCGCTCCCTTTGTGCGGCGTACTTACCAGTACGCCTCCCCAGACGGGGACTGGTCCGCGAATCTCTAAAGATTCGCCGGCTTGTCCGCGGTCGCTGGCGGGCGCCTTGCATCCGGGCCGTTCTTCGCCGTTTCCTATGTCATTAATAAGGAGGCGTATTATAATGAAAACAATAGTAGCTTGTCTTGGGCTGGTAAGTCTTCTTCTTTTTAATCAAGGGGTGCTTCTGGCGAAGACCACCGATACCGTTCAGAAGAAGATCGTCATGATCGTCGCTCAGCAGGGGTTCAGGGACGAGGAACTGCTGACGCCGCTGGAGATGTTCCGCGCCAACGGTTTCGGGGTAACCGTCGCGTCATCGTCGCTCGATTTGGCGGTCGGGATGCTCGGGACGAAGATCGTCCCCGATGTCCTGTTTTACGATGTTGACGTGAAGAACTATGATGCGGTCGTCTTTGTCGGCGGCGCGGGCGCGTCGGTCTTTTGGAACGATCCGTCGGCTCTGCAGATCGCAAAACAGGCCTGCGCCGACGGGAAGATCGTCGCGGCGATCTGTATCGCGCCGGTGACGCTGGCGAACGCCGGCATCCTCAAGGGTAAAAAAGCGACATGCTGGTCGACCAATAACCAGGACATCATGAAGGGGGGGGCCACCTATACCGGCAAGGCCGTGCAGATTGACGGCATGATCGTAACCGCAAACGGCCCCGAAGCCGCAAAAATGTTCGCCGAGGAAGTCATCAAGCTTCTCAACCGGCAGTAACTTTTTGTCGTTATTATCAGCATAACTATTGTGGTCTGTCACCCGCGAGAAGTTCAATACTCTTGTCTTTCCGCCGGATTTATACTATAGTCTCCGTCTATAACATGCCATATGTGAATAACATAAAATTTATTGCATACTGTATTCTCCCGGCGTTCGCCGCTATCGTTTTTTCGGGGTGCCGGACGATGAGCGCTCCGCCGACCCATTCCGAAGAGTGGAGCGTCCCGGCATGGGAAAAGACGACCAAGATTCCCGACGCTGCCTGGGCATCCATCAGGCAGCAATCATACGATACCTCGAAACCGCTGACACCTGCGCAGCTCATCGATATCGCGCTGACGAACAACCCGGATACGCAGAAGGTCTGGTACGACACCCGGGCGGCCGCGGCGCGGTACCGCCAGTCGCAGGGGGCGTGGTCGCCGCAGATCAACGCGGGGTCGCAGCTGACCCGGGATCAGACAGGATCGACCAACGAGGCGCTGAATACCAGCTCGCTCCAATTCGGCCCCCAGCTGACTGCATCATATCTCCTGCTTGACCTTGGCGGGCGGGCGGGGACGATCGAGCAGACGCGGCAGGCGCTTATCGCGTCGAATTTTCAGTTTAACCAGGCGTTGCAGGACTTGATATTCAACGTTGCGAACGCCTATTATTCGCTGTACAGCGCACAGGCGAATGTCGAAGCGGCGGAAGCTGATGTGCGCGACACGAAGACGAGCTTTGACGCCGCCACCGCGAAGCTGGATGCCGGGCTGGTGACGAAGCTGGATGTCCTCCAGTCGCAGTCGTCGTACCAAACGGCGTTGTATAACCTGGATTCGGCGAAACTCCTGGTGAAGACGGCCCATGCGAACCTGACGCGGGTGCTTCGCTGGCCGGCAGACAAGCAGTTCGAGATCGTCACGCCGACGCTGAAGATCGACGAGGATATTTCAAAGGAAGCTGTCACCAGACTCATCGAGGAGGCGCTGAAGTTCCGGCCGGATATCGCCGCGACTCGTGCGGCGGTACGCGCAAAGGCGGCAGCGGTTACCGTTGCGAATTCGGCGCTCTGGCCGTCTCTGAATCTCGGCTCCTCGTATTCGCAGAATGTCGCTAAGAATTATTACGCCGAATCGGTGGAACGGTATGGCAACGGCCACAACATCAACGGTTTCGTCAGTGTCAACTGGGCGATCTTTGATGGCCTGGCGAACGTGAACCGCAAGCGCGCGGCGCAGGCGGATTTGCAATCGGCGCAGGAGGCGCTTGTGGCTGCGGAGTTGGAGGCCAGCGCCGATGTCTGGAAAAAATACTATTCGTATAATACGGCGCTCAGCAAACTCAAAGATAGCGAGGCGCTCCTGCAAACGGCGACCGAATCATATGCGTTGGCGAGCGAGGGGTACAATGCCGGCCTGAAAAGCATCCTCGATGTCTTGCAGGCGCAGAGTTCGCTCTCGTCGGCCCGGAGCAAGCTCGTGTTGTCCCGGAAGGACGTTTTTGTGACGCTGGCCGACCTCGCGCGGTCGATCGGCTGGTTGACGACGAAAGAAGCGAAGACGGTCGTGAACGCGCGTGTGCAGCATGAGCCGGCAGCTGCCGATGAGCCGGTGCCCGGCGTGCCGGATCAGACGCAGTAAGCGCGGATCAGACAACAGATGGAGAGTGCTATGAGGGTCATCGGAACGTTTCCCATCCTGTGCGTGATGGTGGCGGGTATTGTATGCTCGGGGTGCGGCAAGGAGCATGCGCCCGAGATGCCGCCGCGTCCCGTCAAGACGGCGCTCTCCTCGCAGCGGGACGTGCCGACCTATATCGAATCGTTCGGCAACTTGAACGCGTTGAAGAGCGTCGACATCAAGTCGCAGGTGACGGGACAGATCATGGAGGTCCACTTCACCGAGGGGAAGAAGGTCGCGAAGGGCGACCTCCTGTTCACGATCGATCCCCGGACATACAAGGCGGAGCTGGAAAAGGCGCAGGCGCAGCTCGCCGTCGACCAGTTCGACCTCAAGCTGAAGAAAGACCTGCTCGAGCGTAACCGTCCGCTGGTGAAGAAGAAACTTATCGCCGATCAGGATTATGAAAAGTTGAATACCGATGTCGACGCCACCGAATCGCGGGTGAAACTCGACGAGGCCGAGGTCCAGATGGCGAAGATCAAGCTCGATTACTGCTCGATCGTCTCGCCGGTCGACGGCGAGACCGGCAAGGTGCAGGTCGACCCCGGCAACATCGTCCCGGAGAACAACGGCCCGACCCTCGTCAATATCAAGCTCATCGACACGCTCTATGTCGATTTTACCGTCACTGATCGCGAGCTCGCGCGGGTCCGTGAGGCGATGGCGGCAGGCATCCTGAAGGTCGAGGTACTGGTCTCCGGCAACAGCGGAAAGGTCCATAGCGGCGACCTGAAGCTGATCGAAAATTCAGTCGATAATACGACCGGCACCATCTTCCTCCGCGCCGTTGTGCCGAATACAGATAACGAGCTTTGGGCCGGCCAATTCGTTGACGTGCGGCTTGTCTTGGGAACGCAGAAGGGCGCTGTCCTGGTTCCTGCCGACGCCGTCCAGTATGGGCAGGCTGGCCCGTATCTGTTTGCCGTGACGCCCGAGGGGAAGGCCGACCTGCGGCTCGTGAAGACGGGGTCCCGGCAGGGGAGCGATATTGTCGTCGAGAAAGGTATCGGCCACGGCGAGAGGGTCGTGACCTTCGGCCAGATGGGGCTATCGCCCAATTGCCCGGTCAAGGATGTTGATGGGACGGCGGGCGCTGACCGGCGCACAGATTCGTAGAACCGATGGTGTCCTTCGAGGGCCGGTCCCTATGAGCTTTTCCGAAAATTTCATCAAGCGTCCTATCATGACTACCCTCTTGTCGGTAGTCGTCCTCATCTTCGGGATGGCGTCGTTTTTCACGCTCCCGATCAGCGACCTGCCGGTCGTTGATTCCCCTGTCATTGTCGTAACGGTCGCGTATCCGGGCGCGACCCCGAACACGATGGCCTCGACCGTCGCATCGCCGCTGGAGGCCCAGTTTATGCAGATCCCGGGCCTCCAATCGGTCATCTCGAACAATACCCAGGGGATGACACAGATCATCCTCACCTTTGAGCTGAATCGCAATGTCGATCTGGCTGCGCCTGACGTCCAGGCGGCCATCTCGCGCGCGATGGGTAACCTGCCAACCGATCTTCCGGCGCCGCCGGTCTACCAGAAGACGAACCCGAGCGACATGCCGATCATGTACATGACGGTGACGTCGGGCACGTTGACGCCGGGGCAGCTCTACGATTACGCGAACCGGACGATCGGTCAGCGGATCAGCATGATCGAAGGGGTATCGCAGGTCCAGGTCTGGGGCGCAAAATCGGCCGTGCGGGTCCAGGTCCACCCGAAGAAGATCGCCGCGATGCAGATCGGGATAGACGATATCGCAAGTGTCCTCGAGTCGGGGACGGTCACGATACCGGGCGGGAGCGTGAACGGCCCCCAGCGCGCCTTCTCGATCGAGCCGCAGGGACAGCTGGTTCAGGCGGCCGAGTACGATGACCTGATCGTCGCGTACCGTAACGGCAGCCCGGTCCGTCTGCGTGATATCGCGACCTGCGTCGATAGCGCCGATAACGATGTGATCTGTTGCATGACCGGCCGGCCGGGCGAACCGATGCGGGAGGGGACGACGGTCCTTGCCATCAGCAGGCAGGCGGGTTCGAACACCGTCGCGCTCGCCGAGCGCATCAAGGAAACCGTCAATGAACTGAAGCGGGAGATTCCCGGGTCTGTACGGCTCGATATTTTCTACGATAAATCAGAGTCGATCATCGAATCGATAAACGACGTCAAGACGACGATCCTTATCGCGATAATTCTCGTTGTGCTCGTGATTTATCTGTTCCTCGGCAGTCTGACCGATACGCTCATCCCTGCGGTGACGCTCCCGTTCACGATCGTCGGCACCTTTATTGTCATGGCTGCGCTGGGATACAGCCTGGACAACCTTTCGCTGATGGGGATCATCCTGGCCGTCGGGTTTGTCGTCGATGACGGTATCGTGGTCCTGGAAAACACGGTCCGCCTTATCGAAGAGGGCGAGAAGCCGCTCGCCGCGGCGATCAAGAGCGCCCGAGAGATCACCTTTACGATCATCTCCATGACGCTATCTTTGGCTGTCATCTTCATCCCGCTTGTCTTCATGGGCGGCATTGTCGGCCGCCTTTTTAGGGAGTTTGCCGTGACCGTTGTCGTGACGATCCTTGTCTCTGGGGTCATCTCTCTCACCCTTTCGCCGATGATGTGCGCGCGGATGCTCAAGGATAAAAAAGGGATGAAGACGGGATTGCAGAAATACATGGACACGTTCATGGGGAAGGTTATCGCCGGGTATGGCCGGCTTCTCAAGAAGGTGCTGGACCGGCCGTTTATCACCTGGATTATCTGGGGGCTCTGTATGGCCGGCACCGTCTTTTTCTTCATCATCCTGCCGAAGACGTTCATCCCGGAAGGGGACAGCGGCGCGCTCTTCGGCGCGATCCTGTCCCCGCTGGGGAC
>ERZ795055.648-NODE-648-length-32221-cov-11.935615_pt1 | contig 32221 bp, 35 predicted proteins | sample MGYA00375139_ERZ795055 | MGnify/ENA primary metagenome ERZ795055 (study PRJEB30184, sample SAMN05720283) | anaerobic digester metagenome | isolation source: active sludge of municipal wastewater-treating anaerobic digesters | place: USA | collected 2015-01-23 ... | reverse complement strand
CACCTAAGCAACCACTCTACCTTATCTCTAAGGTAGAGTTATTCCGAAGAGGATTGATTCATGTCTGAAACACCTGAAATTTACAAAAAGTCTAGAATTGTACCCAGTGAAAAGGTTCAGCACATTCTGCTTGAAGGGACTAACAGGGGTTATGGATTGACCTTATATTCTGTGTTGGCCTATGATAAGAAATCTCTAACCTATTCCTACAGCGTCTTTAACCCCAAAGACGGACAATTCAAGAAAACTATTGGTTTAGCTGTAGCTCTAAGTCATTATATTAAAGAGAAACGTAGAACTTTAGATCTAACCAATGTTAATCCCAAGTTGTTCTCTGCACGGACTCTTAACTTCCTAATTCTTTGGGATATCCTCTCTGAAGTCACCGTAGAGAGTGAGAACAATCCAAAACGAAGGAGGTCTAAACGGTTTATTTATGATCTTCGAGATTACTTGTTTATGACGTTTACCCACCTTAAGATTTTCACCCACACTTTGGACTGAGTCAGAAGGATTGTGTTTTCCACTAAATAAGGGAAAACACCATCCGAGGATCAGCATGAAACCATTTAAACTCTTTATCTTAGAAGAACTCCAGAAACAGATTATTCTGGAGATGCCCCATATCTATACCAAAAATTTTGCATTTGATTTAGAATTCGAACTCCGGTTCGAAAATCCTGCATCCCCATCCTATGAGGATCTTGTTGAGTACCTAAGACAATGGTATTGGGGCTATAGTTTTCTTCCAAAGGTTAAAGAGTGTTGGACAGGAAAGGGTGGGTTTGGTGGTAAAAGGGAAAAACTACTAAAAGAGTTAGGTACGTCTAAAAACATAACCTTCACCAGTGATGAATTACTAGGAATTGGAAAGAAGGTGGCAATAACCTACCACTTTGACGGGGACACAGTTACTAAGGAAGTTCCTAATAAAGAGGCAGTAAAGGTCATCCCCTGGAAACTAGACCAAACTGAGTCAAAGGTTAAAAAAGAATTTATAGACAAGTTAAAGACACAACCCAATATTGTATCTCATCTTACCAAAATGGGAATGATTGATAAATTAGACATCTTTGAAAAAGATGTCACTTCCCCATAATGACCGTAACCTCCCCTTGAATTTTTCTTTTTGACTCCCTTGACATCAAGCTTAATTCCTTGTAAACTATCTTCATGATAGGGTAACATATTTCATACCCCTAGAAATGATATAAATAGATAAAACTTCATCTAAAACGGTAAATTACACTTGAGCCATAAAGCTTTTAAACTCAGACTAGATCCAACACCCGAACAAACAGTCTTGTTGAACAAGACCTTTGGTTGTGTCCGGACCATCTGGAATCAAAGAGTAGATGGATTCAATAATTGGAGTCCAGGAACTGAAACAGTAGAACCTACCATCAAAGAATTGAAGGTCATCTATCCTTGGTTGGCTGAAGTCCCGTACAACGCATTAGAACAAAAACTCAACGATTGGCGGTCATTTAAATCCCAATTCTTCAACAAGAAAAGGAAGAAGAAATTAGGAAAACCATCGTTTAGAAGTCGAAGAGGACGTCAATCCTTTAGGTTATCTGTGAATGGATTCTCCTTTAAAGATAATCAAGTGGTTTTAGCTAAGATAGGTAAACTAAATCTTGTTGGTTATGATCTTTCAATCTTACCTTTAGACACCTGCAAGTCTATCACCATCTCTAAAGATCCCTCTGGAAAGTGTTTTTGTTCTATTCTGTTAGAAGTCAACATCCAACCTAAACCCCTAACCGGTCAGATGGTTGGGATAGATTTAGGTATCAAAGATCTTTACATTCTTTCAGATGGTCAAGTTGTCGAGAACCCGAAGTGGTACCATGAAAACCAAATGGTATTGAAGAAGGCTCAACAACGGTTAGATAGAAAAGTTAAAGACAGTCGTAGATATGAAAAGCAGCGAATCAAGGCAGCTAAGGTCTATGAGAAGATAAAGAATAGGAGAAACTACTTTCTTCACAACATCTCCTCCTCCTTAGTGACCAATTATGACCTCATCTGTCTTGAAGACTTGAATGTTTCTGGGATGGTCAAGAACCACTGTTTGGCCAAAGCCATTCAGAACGCTTCATGGTCTTCCTTTGTTCAGATGTTGACCTACAAGTGTGACTGGTACGGAAAGACCTTAGTGAAGGTTGATCGGTTCTTTCCTTCTTCTAAGACTTGTTCTTCCTGTGGCTTCAAGATGGAGAAGATGGGATTAAAGATTAGAGAATGGGTGTGTCCTTCCTGTGGCTCCAAACACCATAGAGATCATAACGCTGCAAAGAACATTCTCCAGGAAGGATTCAGAATCCTGACTGGTCAGGAGTTTGAGGGTTTCCCTAAACCCTCTTCGGCAGAGTATGTCGAATACAGACGTGGAGAGGTTATAAGTCTATTTGATGCTCGTCATCACTTAGCATCCTTCGTGAAACGTCTAGAAGTTATATGAATTTATATGATTTCGGTACTACTACAAGGTGGGATGAAATGGGACCTGATGTGACGTTTAAGGTAGAGTTGGTAGAGGGGACTCTGGTGGTGGTGTCCTCTTTGGGTGAAATCTTGCCACTGTCAGTCCTTGATGAGTTTCGGCTAACCACAAATCAGAATCAGATTGGTCGTAGATTCTGGGATGAAAAATGGGACTCTTGGTCCTATCAGATAAACACCATTGATTCTGGCTTAGATGTGACGTCGTTCATTCAAAATCTCTAACCTTGGACATGGAGGAATTGTGCTTAGTTCGATTACCTTTCTTACCGATCCTTTGCAAATTGCTAGTCTCACTGAGAAGTGGGTCGCTCAACAACATGAACATTCAGATCGCTTTGTTACTACCCCTAGGACTGGAACCTTATTGAGGGCATTAGATCAAGAAGGTAATCGAGGCCCTATTACCAGTGTTCATTCAAAACTGGCCATGCTGTATGCCACAATTCATCATGGACTAAAACGTAGGTGTGATGTGTGTTCAGTAAATCCTGTTTCCCACTTCTCTTTGAAGTGCTCATGCTATTGCCAGTTCTGTACTGACTATATCCGGGCAGAATCAGAAACTTCGACGTTAAAGCACATGGGACCGGTTTACTCCCAGGTAAAGAATACTGTCTTTGGTGACTATGTAATCAGTTATCTTGAAGCTGAATATCAGAAACTTCTCAGTGAGATCCCTACCGTTTCCAGAAACGCCTATTCAGAACTTCAGGGGATGGCAACCCGAACAGATTTTCTTCTACAAGAACTCAGAAAGAAACACAACAGTTTCATGGGGGAATGAATGAACATTTTTAACGTCCGGTTTGGTTTTGCTACTAACTCATCTTCTACCCACTCGTTAATTCAGCTTCATCCCGGAATTAAAGTTTCTGATAAAGACGCATGTGGTAGTGAGTTTGGCTGGAGTAATTTTACCTGTGCCAGTCTAGAAGCTAAGCAACGGTATCTTTCCCAGACGTTGATGAGTCATTTTCGAGCACAAAATGACCTTGATTCTATAAATGCAGATTATTTCAAATTCCTACTGGGTATTTCGGAAGAAGAATTCCACTCAAGTGTTGGTGGTCATATTGACCACCAATCCCTGATTACCCTACCACGGAACTTTAATGGTCATGGCCTAGATGTTACATTTTTTAAAGAGTTGGCTGGTTTCATCCTAAAACCAGATGTAGCTATTCTTGGAGGTAATGATAACAATGACTATGATCACCCACTTTTAGCTGTCTATCAGAAAATTAAGCGACCATTCTTCCTAGATGAACCAAATTCAGAAGTAGTAGCTCGATGGGACGAAACATCAAAATATTGGACTTTGTTCAATAGGACTAGTGGAACTAAAGTACGATTCTCATTTAGATCTGATGAAGAACCACCAAAAGCCTCTGAAGTTCCTGATTTGGTAGACATCAAGATTACTGACAAGTGCTTTTTTGCGTGCCCCTTCTGTTATCAAGGGTCAACTCCAGAAGGTGATGAAGCATCAACAACCTATCTGAGTTGCCTAGCAGATGAATTTGCGCGTAATAAAGTGTTTGAAGTGGCTTTGGGTGGAGGAGAACCTACACTTCACCCCAACTTTATTCAGATTTTGCAGTATTTTAAGGGCCAAGGGGTAATTCCTAACTTTACTACCAAGTCATTGGCTTGGTTCAAAGACATGTCATTTGTGTCTATCTTGCCAAAGATTGGCTCTTTTGCCTATTCAGCTCAAACTCCTGCACAAATTAGGCAGCTTCGAACCACCTTAGATTTTTATGCTGACACTATCTATGATATCAGACGACAACCACTAAGGCCAAACATTCACCTTGTCATGGGATTGCACCAGGATTATGAGTTCAGGTCGTTGATCAAAGAGTGTGTAGAGTGTCGTTTCACTCCAGTACTTCTGGGGTTTAAATCTACAGGTCGTGGTTCTCAGGTTAAAGCAAAACTATATGAAACTTGGGTTGAAGATATCGTTAAAGTGTTTGATAATCTAGACAGGTCTTGTCAAGTAGGCATTGATACCGTACTGGCTTCAGAGTATAAGGAAAAACTTGAAGAGAAAGAAGTCCCATTCTATCTGTACCATACTAAGGAAGGGATGTTTTCTTGCTATGTAGATGCGGTAAAGAAGGAGTTGGTTGAATCTTCTTTTAGTGGAGAACCTGTAGAATTTTCCTACAATGAACTTGAAAATTTTAAAGAACTCTACCAAGGGGTGAAGAAAGATTAAATGAACACTTCTCTGAAGGTAGAAGGACGGCTAATTGGCTACCTCCCTTTCGAGGGAGTTTGTGAGATTAAAGATGACACTGGGCAAGTCCAGTGCTTTGGGTTTTCTGAGAAACTCACCCAAAGGATTAGAGTCCATCCAGACACCCTCCATCATCTCCTTTACCGGTTTTTGATCTGTACCCTGTCAGACTATGATACCCAGGACATTGAACACTTTGAAATTCATCCAGGCAGAGAATAGACCATGTTCGATATCAATTCCTTATCTGATCATGATAGGTTGCTATTGGTCATGGCTCTTTCAGATTTACAACCCGAACTTATTGAGTCCCAGTTAGCAGATGTTCAAAAGATTCTCGATAAGCGGTCAACTTGTGGAGATGTGTCCCTAGAAACTTGGCAGTCATTGATGCAGGTGTTAGGGCAGAGTAGACAACAAAGTCCAACAGATCCGTTTGAGGTTGGTGAAGTGAATTAGGGAGGGTTGAAACCACATCCTGTTTTGATCCTTCCTTTAAGATAATGAAGTGTAATGCGTCAGAAGCAACTAACTGTGGAGAAGTCGAGAGGGCTTTTCCTATCTTTGTCTGTAGAAATTCAACACTTCCTACTTTAGGCATCCCAAAGCACACCAACATCTTTATTTTAGGTGCTAAATTAGGATCCAGTCTGAACTGAATGAAATTATAGAGGGCAACTGCCGCCCCTAACGAGTGGCCAGTAAGTACTACATTCGTTTTTTTCTCGATAAGTTCATTTAGTTTGCCGTGTTCTTTAACCTGGGTCGCCTTGGCTTTAAAGCCAGTGTGAAAATCATCAGATTTTGAAAATTCAAGATCTTTAAGAAGGTCTTGAATTGAAGAGGTTCCTTTGAAACCTATGATATCAAACCCATTAAAGGATCCTTCAGAAACATCTTTGTTCTTTTGGTATCCTTGGTCAATAACATCAATGCACGCCAGAAGTAACCCTGACTGTCCTGAAGAAATCAAACTTTTAATCTTCTCTTGAAGTTGAAATTTTTTAAAATTCATGCTATCCTTAAGTTCCTTAAGTCGGAGTGAGAATATCCTATGACTGAATTAACTGAAACCTTGTGGAATGAACGGTTCCGCCCAAAGAAAATCGAAGACTGTATCTTACCAAAGCCACTCAAACATACCTTTGAGAACTTTGTAGTTGCAAGTGACTGTCCTAATATTATGATTCATTCATCTTCTGGGGGGACAGGCAAGACCACAGTGCTTCGTGCATTATGTTCTGAATTAGATCTTGAATATTTATTCATCAATGCTTCAGAACAACGTTCTGTTGATGTGATTCGAAATGATGTAACCCAGTTTGTCTCGACTATGTCCCTTGAGGGAAGAAAGAAAGCCGTAATCTTTGATGAATGCCTGGCTGATTCTGAAGAGATTGTAATTGGTCCATTAGACAATAAACAAACATTAAGGTTGTCTGAGTTTGAAGAGAACCGACTTTATTTGATGGTATCTTACAATCTAAGGACCCATGAGGAGGAAGAAGATGTAGGGGTTATTGTTTCGTCAAAAGACGCTGAAGTCTTTAAGATAACCTTTGAGGACGGCCGAGAGATCCTGGTAACTGATAATCACCCTTTCTTTGTCTACTCAGATGTTGATACCTTTATAGAAAAGTCCTTAAAGGATGGACTAAACAAGGATGACTTTATTCTTTCTACCTATACTGTTGGACATTCATTAGTCAAACTTCAAAGTGTTAGCCCTGTAGGGGTGAGAAAGGTTCGTAATCTCCGGGTAATGAAGAATCATAACTTCTTTACTCGCTCTGGAATTCTTACCCATAATTGCGATTCTCAGACTCCTATTGCTCAACAAGCCCTAAGATCTTTTATTGAGCAATTTTCACATATCAGGTTTTTCTTCTCCTGTAACTTTGTAGATAAGGTTATCCAACCTCTTCAATCAAGGTGTACAGTCATTACCTTCGATTGGCCTGCGTCTGAACACAAGTATCTTAAGAACCAGTTTTATGCGAGGGTAAAAGACATCCTTAATCAGGAACATATCCCCTTTAACAAGGATGTGGTAGTTGAACTTATTAAACGGTTCTTTCCAGATTTTAGACGGATTATCAATGAACTCCAGAAACAATCAATCACTGGAGTTATTGATGAAGGGGTATTGGTATATTCTAGGGAGTTTGATCTTACTGAACTTATGGATATTCTTAAAGCCAAGAAGTTTAACGAGCTAAGGAAGTGGGTAGAAACTAATGAAACCTTGAACTACGAACTTTTCTACCGAAACTTCTATAAAGAGATTGCCCAGATTGCAGCCCCTTCAGTTCTTCCCTCCATCATCCTTATTCTAGGACGATACATGTTTCAACATTCTTCTGTCTATGACAAACAGATCAATCTGCTTTGTTGCATGATAGAAGTCATGGCAGAATTGGTGGTAAAATGAAGGGATCTGAAGAGAAGGAACCCAAAGCCAGGAACCTGTTTGACATTTTTCTTTCTTTATCCAAGTCAAAACGGCTTGAAGAAGGAGATGTAGACAGGTATGAGCCTTATATGACCAATAAGATTTTCTCGCATACTGCAGATACCTTATTCCATGCCAATCTAATGAATCAATACTACGATCTCCCTAAAGAGGCTCAAATGGATTTCTATCTTTATGGAACTCCAGGTAAAGGAAGGTATTCAGAATGGTATAAAGTTCCCACTCCGCCAGAGGAGTTAGCTCATATTAGACTTCAGACAGGTTGTTCAAATAAGGAGTCATTCATTTATTTCGATTTATTGGAGTCATTGCAGAAAAAGTCTTTGGCAAAGGTGAGAAAGGGAGGAACCACTAAATAGGATTTTTAAGTAAGGTGATCCTATGAAACCAGTACATCAACATGATATCCCGGAGTTCTTTAATTCATTTATCGAGGTAGAGGTTCCTGAAGATAAATTTCTGATTATTAAAGAAACCTTAACTAGAATTGGCGTATGTCCAAAAGTTCAAAAGACAGAACCTATTCTTTACCAATCCTGTCATATTTTGTCCTATAAAGGGCGATACTATATTGTTCATTTCAAGGAGTTATTTCTCCTGGATGGCAAAGAAGCCCTAATGGATGAACTTGATTATTATCGAAGAAACCAAATTGCTAAACTTCTCCAAGATTGGGGACTCTTAACCATTAAGAACTTTGATAAACTATATCTTGAAGATAGGTTTATGAAGTTGGTAAAGATTATACCCTCATACGAAAAGGATGATTGGTGTTTAGTGTCTAAGTATCATCTGGGGAAGAAGCGGTTTTCCTAAACTCAGTGACTCCAATGGAGTGTGACTATGAAGTTTTTTACTTCGGTAGAATACCGTAAAGGTCAGTTGTTTGTTAGGGGTTATGATGAGGTTGGAGAACAAGTAAAGTATAAGACTTTAGGAGACGATATAGATCTTAGATTATGGATTCACGATCCTAGTGGTCATTCAGACAAGATCGCCTTTGATGGGAGTCCATTACGTGAAACCCGTTTTAACTCATTCAGTGAGATTGAAGACTTCAATAAGTCGTTTGGTAAAGAACATCTCGATATTCATGGAGTATTCCCTTTTGAAAATCAGTATATAACCCAAAAAGGTCTTTATGAAAATCCTGATTTTTCAAAGATAAGAATAGCTGTTTGTGATATTGAAACCACTTCAAGTAATGGATTTCCCAGTACGACAGATCCTCAAGAGATGGTTCAGATTTGTTCTCTGTGGAACTCAAGAACCCAAAGAATTAGAGTATTCTGTTTAGATGTTCCAGACTTGGCTGAAACAGAGTTTGGCTCAGATGTAGATATTATTCCTTGTCAAACTGAATCTGAGTTGTTGCACAAGGTACTGGATTACTTTGCCCAAGAACAGTTTGATGTTATCTCTGCTTGGAATGGAGATTTGTTTGACTATCCATATCTATACTACCGAGCAAAAGCTATTCTTTCAAAGAAGGATGCCCAGAAGTTTTCTCCTTGGCGGGTTGTCGGGGAAAACACTATCAACGTAAATAACCGAACTCTCCCGGTAGTAAACTTTTTGGGTTCTACGTGTCTTGACTATCTTTCTCTCTATAAGAAGTTTATGTCGGTAAAGCAAGAATCGTATAAGCTTGATCATATAGCCGAAGTTGAACTTGGAGAGAGGAAGTTAGACTATTCCGAGTATGGTACTCTTCAAGAATTTTGGGAAAAAGATCCCATTAGCTATTTCAAATATAATATTCAAGACGTTAGATTGGTAGTAGCCCTAGACAAGAAACTTAAACTGTTTGAATTGATCTTTACCTTAGGCTACATTGCAAGAACTAATTTCTCCGATATCTATTCCCCAGTAAAAACATGGGAATCGTTGTGTTACAACTATCTTTGGGATAGGGGAATGGTAGTTCCTCCTTCAAAGGTTAACACCAAGCAACGTTCATTTGCAGGGGCTTATGTTAAAGAACCTATCCCTGGATTATACACCGACGTGGTATCTTTTGACGTTACTTCACTTTATCCCTCACTGATTAGAATGTTGAACATTTCTCCTGAGACTAGGATAACTCACTCTACGTTAGAACTTCCAAATACCGATCTCTTAGAAACTTTATTGGATATAACTCTAGTCAAAGAACACGACCCGTTAAAGAACCTAATCAAAGAAGTATTACCAGAACAACAATTAACAATGTCTATCAATCAGCAATTCTACACCAAGACCGTAGAAGGGATGATTCCTAACATCATGAGTTCTTTGTTTAATAGACGTGTGCTAGCAAAGAAAGAAAAGATTAAACTTGAACAAGAATTAGAGACTTTAGAAGAGGAGTTGGCCTCCAATGCTGAGACCATGGACTGAGAAGAAATGGGTGTGGGACAATGAACTAAACTGTTTAGTTCAGAAAGTTGAAGTGACTGTTCAGGTGGTAGGTTCAGCTGGATCTATTTTTGTGGAGGAAGGCCCACTCCTGGTGAATAACGGCCAAGAAATCTTTGAGGTGGTCACTATTCTTAAAGGACGATTGAAGGGTAAACTCGCCAAACTCCATTCTCAGTCTGAAGATGGATCCATCAACCCATAAAGCATTTTCCGAGTATAGACAAACATATCTCTAGTAGTGCAGGGTAATGTGATGTAGGTCTGACAACAGAAGAAAACCACATCTCCAGAAGCCAGTTCGGTTCTCCTAGCATTCATGAATCTACCTACATCAACCTTTTTCTCTTTATGGAGTCTATCCAGTTCTTCCTCTCGCTCATCATCAGAATCAAAGTCTTTAAGATGATCGATGATATCAGAAACACCAAAGGTAATCAGGTTATACTTCTGGCCTTGAGGAAAAACGGTTACTTCGAATCGTGGGTTGAATTTTTTGGGAATGGTACGTTCCCAATACACAGCAGGGAATGCAGATGTTGCAAACGGTAAATTGTAGGTATTTGCAAGCCAATTTGCTATCAGAGTTCTAATTTCATAGTCTAATCGATCCTCCTCAGGGGGATTGATTTTTTTCATCTTAGTAAAGTCTAAGGTATTGTTCTTTTCAGTCTGGGAGATATACTTTAAGAAGAGTGGCTTTCCTTGCATAGAAGGAGAAGTTATATCCTTAGAGAAGAGAGCCATAGGACTGGACACAATACTCTGAAGCCCACGCTGGAGTTGTTCGTTTTGTAAGAATTCGAGATATGTGACCATTGGGAATATCCGGTAGTTGACTTTTGACTGAATCTATGTTACCCTAACTATTTAGTGGGAGTGGATAATGCCATCCAGAAGTGAACTTAAAGAAAGAATAACGTTTCTACACAACAAGATAGCCTCTTTAGACACAGAACAAAATGCGTTAAAGATCTTAGCTAACTCTGGCTATGGCTCTATTGGTAATCAGTATTTTAGATATTTTCAGTTAGAGAATGCAGAAGCCATTACCTTGACTGGACAATTCGTGATTAGATATATTGAGAACGAATTGAATGGATTTTTGAATAAACTTATTGGATTAGAGAAAGACAGAGTCATCATTCTCGATACAGATTCGGTAGTTTTAGAACTTTCTGATCTGTTTATAGACTCAGATATCCCAGTAGAGGATAGGATAGATATTCTTGACAACTTTGCTAAACAGACTGTTCAGCCTCATATAGAGAAAACTATCAAAAGGATTGAAACAATCCTTAACTCATTTCCTAAACTCCTTTCAATGAAACGTGAGATTATAGCCAACAAAACTATTGTGTTGGCTAAGAAACGATATATCATGAATGTCTTTGATAAGGAAGGAGTACGGTTTAAAGAAGCCAAGAAGAAGATTATGGGCATTGAAGCAGTACGTTCTTCAACTCCCCCTCTCTGTAAGGACATGATCAAGAATACCTTGGATGTATTCTTTACTTCAGATAATGAACATATTTTAAACTTCATAGAGGAATGTCGAAGAAGATTCTTTGCCGAAGAGGATCTAGCAAAAATATCATTTCCCCGAGGACTTCAGAGTCTTAGTGATTATGAGAACAAGACTCAATCTATCCCTATTCATGTTTCAGCCGCGTTTGCGTTTAATAAGTTTATTAAAGAACAGAACTTAACCAAGAAGTATGAGATTATCAAGTCAGGAGAAAAGATAAAGTTTTGTTATCTGACTATTCCAAATCCATTTCATTCTCATGTCATTGGCTGGACTACCACCTGGTGTCCAAAAGAACTTGAACTGGAAAAGTTTATTGATAAAAATAAACATTTTCAGGTAGGGTATCTCAATGGTATTGAGTCTATCATTACCGCTATTGGGTGGCAAACAGAGTTATCTTCAGACTTAAATGACATGTTCTGACCTAAAAGGAACCCCTTATGTCCTCGTTTTTAAAATCAGTAATCAAGCGGATAGACAACAAGAATGCTACTATTGCAGATTCTGGAATCTATTCAGATGTAACTGGCTTCATCAATACTGGAACTTTACTCCTTAATGCCTTGTTTTCTGGATCCATGTTCAAAGGAATCCCAGACAATAAGATTACTATGGTAGCTGGACCTGAAGGGGTAGGCAAGAGCTTTATGCTCCTGTCTATCATCTCATCCTTCTTAAAGGAATACCCGGAAGGGAATGCAGTTATCTTTGAATCTGAGTCGGCTATTCAGTCTAAGACACTAACAGACTTCAATATAGACACAGAACGGGTGCTGTTTGTCCCGGTGTCAACTGTTCAAGAATTTAGGTCACAATCACTTCAGATCTTAGATGAGTATGAAAAGTTACCTGAGGCCCAACGAAAGAAGGAGAGAATGTTTATCTGTCTAGACTCCTTAGGCAATCTCTCTACCTCAAAGGAGATGGAAGATTCATTGGCAGGAAAAGAGACCATGGACATGACTAGGGCTAAGTTGATTAAGTCTGTTTTTAGGACTATCTCCATTCGTCTAGGGTTATTGAAGGTTCCTTTCTTCTGTACCAATCATATCTATATGTCTCAATCTTTATTCCCCTCTGCCATAGCCTCTGGGGGGTGCCTTATGGTCGGGGAGAAGCTACGGATGTTTGATGGAACTCTTATTCCAATCGAGGAAGTTAAGGTTGGATACCAAGTAGCTACCCAAGCTGGGTCTGGAACAGTGGCTAAAGTTTGGACCCCTGAAACATTGGATGATGGATTCCCACAATGTTATCGTCTTTTCTTTATTGATGAAGAAAAGACGCTAAGTGTTGTGAATTGTTCAGAGAATCATAAATTCCTTCTTGATGAAAACTGGGTGCCAGCAAAAGATGTTCAGATTGAGGACAAATTAACGACTAAGGACGGCACGATTGAAGTGTTCCATAAGTTTGATTTAGGGTTCAATAAGGTTTATGATATTGAAGTCTTTCCTGACTCAAACTATATTCTTGAAAATGGGTTAATCTGTCATAACTCAGGCACTAAGTATGCAGCCTCTACCATTGTATTTCTCTCTAAGAAGAAGGAGAAAGAGGGTACCTTACATGCAGGGAACATCGTACACTGCAAACTTGATAAGTCCAGGTTTACTAAAGAAGGCTCTCAGGTTGATCTGTTGATAAACTTCTCCAAGGGTCTAGATCCTTTTTGGGGAGTTTTAGATATGATGATTGAAGCTGGTTTAGTGAAACAGAGTGGTACCCGGTATGAATTTCCTTCAGGGGAGAAGGTGTTCAGGAAGGTTGTCAATGCAAATCCAGAGACCTACTTCACTCCAGAACTCTTAAATAAACTGGATGAGTTTCTTGGAAAGAAGTTTTTGTATGGTTGTGTTCTAGATAACCAAGATCTCTCTGAGGAGTCTGATGATTCAGACACCCTCTAACTTTTAAGATCACTAAAAAGGATTTCTCATGCTTCATTCAAGCACTTCAGTACTCACTCCTTCAGGGTTTAGCACGGTTGGGACAGTAAAAGTCAACGACATGCTTAAGACCTATTTTGGTTCTGCTAGAATTCAAAAGATAGATCAAGAGACTGTTGATCTTATGAAAGTCTCTGCTGGACAGAGCGAGGTTATGTGCTCTGTTGATCAAGAATTTCTGCTTAAGGATGATACTGGATATGTTTTTGATGTACCAGTTCTAGGAAGTGAATTGGTTAAGTATGCAGTAGATTCTAATTCAGAAGATATGTTAATGACTCTACAGGTAGTAGACTCAGTTACCTTCTGGGGAAAGGATACCCTCTACAGGATTCACCTAGATGATGATTTTGTGGCCATCATAACGGATTATCTAGTGGTAAGGACTTGATATGGCCAAAGATCTTTTGATCTTAAACCAACTGATTGTCAATCAGGAGTTTCGAGGAAAAGTAGTTCCCTTCTTAAAGGAGGACTACTTTCAGAACCAGTACCATAAGCTATTGTTCGCAACTATCTATGACTATCTTACTAAGTATGGGGATGTTCCGTCCAAGGAAGCTTTGGTTATTTTGTTGAAACCAAAGACTATCAACTTCACCGATGAAAACTTTAAAGCCCTTTGTGATATCATAGAATCTGATCTTTACAATCACAGTGAAATCCACTCCTTACAGTGGCTCTTAGATACGACTGAGGAGTTCTGTCAATCAGAAGCGTTGTTTCTCGGTATTCAGAAGTCTATTGAGATCTATAAGGGATTAGAGCCTGTCCTGAAGAGGGATGCCATCCCAGACCTCCTTAAAGAAGCATTGGCAGTGAACTTTGACACTGAGATAGGCATAGAATACTTTTCTGAATCCGACATAGAAAAACGCTTCAATTACTATCTAAATCCAGAAACTGGAGTTCCCATCAATCTAGAGAAGTTAAATACCATCACCAATGGCATTGGAATTCCTAAGAAAGCATTGTCCATCATCTTAGGTTCAACAGGATGTGGTAAAACATTAGTTAAAAACCATCTAGCTGCAGACGCTATTAGAAACAACAACAATGTCTTGTACCTAACCATGGAAATGACTGCAGAACGGATAGCTCAACGGATTGACGCAAACTTGTTGGATATGGATTTAAATATCATTCCAGGGTTACCTTTCCCGGAGTATCGAGATAAACTGATTAGGCTAAGAGAGACCTTCAAGGGTAAACTGTTTATCAAAGAGTTTCCAACGGCTTCGGCAAATTCCCTTCACTTTAGACAGATTATAGATGAGTTGTATCAGAAGAAGGGGGTTAAACTAGATCTTGTAGTAATTGACTATCTAAATATCTGTCTCTCTTCTAGGTACAAAACTCACAGTGGAGTAAACTCATACACTCTCCTTAAAGCAGTGGCAGAGGAGTTACGGTCATTAGCGATGGAATACAACTGTGCATTTTTAACTTCTTCACAAATAAATAGATCAGGGTATGATAACATGGATGCTGGACTAGAATCTATCTCAGAATCTATGGGCATTGTGCATACCGGAGACTTAGTCCTATCCTTGTTCAGAAACGATACCTTAGACAGTCTCGATAGAATTATGGTAACCCAGCTTAAGAATAGGTTTAGTGATATCTCCAGTCTTAAACGTTTCTTATTGGGAATAACTAGAAGTAAGATGAAGTTGTTTGATATCGTTGATTCAGAAGCATTAGACTTCTTAGGTCAAGCCCCCAAACCCACCAGTTCACCAGAAGCAACTACGGTATCCTCCAGTCACTTTAAAGGAAGAGGAACTAAGTCGTCATTTGATGGATTTCAATTCTAAAATCGAGGATCACCATGGCTGTAACACAAGACACTAAAAACAGGGTGAGCAATACCACCAAGAGTGCTGCTAAGGCAGCAAAAGGATTAGGGAGGTTTGCTGCTTATTTTGTTTTAGAAACTCTTCTTCCAGGGGAAGTAGGAAAGTTGGTTAGAGGGATTCTACCTAATAATAAAATAGTGTTTACTAGAAGTGAGAAAGAAAGAATCAGAAAGTCTCTGACAAAATATGCTTCTCTATTTCGTTCGACTGACCTAGAACCTAAAGCCAATCATCTTCAGGTTGTTGCTGGAGATCCAACAGCATTGCTTATTCCAGTTGATACTACCAATACTAATTTAATCGCTATGTTGAATAAGCTGTTAGCGAAAAAGATCAAAGATCGTAGATTACAGACTAATGAAGGAAATTTTGCAATTCTGTTAAAGAAGAAACCCCAGGGATCTAAAGATCGACAATCGGGGTTTGTTCCCGAAGTGTTGAAGGGAACAAACAAGTGGTTTGAAATTGTATCGTCTTTTGTGTATACTACTGGATATGCTTCCTTGAAAGAGGCATTTACTCTAACTGAACTTCATACTAGTGAAGTTCTTAGAACGGATATGACAAGTGGTACAAAAGAGTTAGATGAAAATGTCAGAACCTTATATACGAATAATGGTTGGAAATATCTGAATGATAAGGTAGCCGATTCATTAGTAGAAGGTATAGCAAAGAAACTAGCTGAGTGGGCAGATAAACTTAATACCCCTAGTGCTTTTGAACAGATGATAATGGCTACTCAGATGGGTAATTACCTTGGCTTAAGCGATGTTGGGATAAAAGAAGCAAAGAAACGGTTAAGTAGATTTAAAGAACAGCTTAAATATACTCTTGGTAGTAACGACACCCGAACCAAAACTCCTATAGAAGTTACTTTAGAACTTCAGATTGTAAATGAGTCATCACTTCTATACATCTTTGATATTGATCCAGATGTTCCAGCTTTTCGTGATTTTTCTATTCAAGTAAATTTGGCAGAAAAAGAAATAACATTTACCTATAATAACCATGAAAACAATTTTGAAAAGAAGGTTAAGAAGGTTGCCGTTGGACGGGATCTAGATTTCACTAAAAGGATTCTAAGTAATAGTAAAGACAACTCCTCATTATGGATTGAGTTTGAAAAGGTAATTATAGAGACTTTAATGGAACAAAAAGGAGAGGTGTTGGCATCGTTCATTAAGTTGTTCAAATCCATGAAATAGTCCTTGATATTTCCGCAAAAATCATATAAACTTAGGGGGTAGGGGTGGTGCTACCTGTCTAAGCACCGTGACACAAGGGCAACCTGCAATGACCAATATAGATGATTCGATCAGTTCCCGAGTAAATCGTTCTTGGCATACTGCCGTTAGGAACCTTAACAACACCTTTGACAGTGGGCTAACCTTTACTTCGAGATGGCTTTATCCGTTCACTAAGATCTTACGAGACAACCCAAATACCGAAGGGATGTTTATCTTTCTATCAGATCCGAGTTGGTTTAAGTGGTATCTTGACGATGTAGATTTTTCAGATTGTCTGAAACTGTACAATAATCCGGCATACCGACACCCGGAGTCTGGTCGTATTCGAATATTCTTCCCCCAGAAACTAAGAGCTATGCGAAGGGTCTTGGGGTTTAAGGGCTATCAGACCAATAAACAACTTAAAGAAAGCTTGGGTAAACTGTTCAGAAGTAGATCCTTCCTTAAGAATCTTTATGCTCACTGGGATGAGATAGCCTATACCGTACCCTACACCGAGTTGGATGTCTTTGTCAAGGTAGATAGAGTTCCCAAGTATCCTGGCCTAGTTCAAGTCTCCTTGGGAGGAATTCCTAGATTAAGCTCTTCTAAATTATCAATGCTAGCAACTCAGCTAAAGTTCTTTCATAAGAAGGAACTAAACTTTCATTCAGACCCCTTTGTCAACTTCTATAAAGAACTGTATCTTGATAGAAAGGTAGTATTTAGACCTAGTGAACTTCCATGGATGTTATCCTGGAGTGGGATATTTCCGGAACCCATTCTTGCTGGAGTGGTAGATATCAATCGAGAACACTTTCTTCAAGAAACCTTGTTAGGGAAACTGATGTTCTTCTGGTACAAATTTTGGAATCATAAGGGTTCTCTTATCACTCATCTTTATTCCAGGGCAGACATACCTAAATTGGAGACTAAGATGAATATCAGATTCCCAGAGTTCATGCGAGGAATCCGAAACAACGACGTTTCCCTTGAGCCAGACCTCCTATGACCATTCCCTTCAACAAAGACGATCCTGAGTTTCAGAAGTTCTTAGGAAAGCTGAGAACCTCCTATACCAAAGAACTTCTGGAATCTATCTTGAAAGAATGTAAACCGTTTCTTAAGGCCACTAAGGCCTATAAACGACAGTTATTTCTAATGGGAAATGGCTTTGCTTCAGTACCTCCTTTGATCAGGGATACCATTCTATATTGGCAACATCAGAAGTTTGGGTTTTGCCAACAACCCTACTTTACCGTATTAAATAAGACCAAGTTAGGGAAGATTTTAGAACGAGTAGTCACTTTCACATCATTCACCACGTCTAAATCCCTTTCTGAAGAAACCATCTACGCTTTTCCAATTGGGGAGTTTGAAACATTTTGGTCACCACTAGTCCCATCAATCAACTTAATCTTTAAGAATCTCATCTTTAAGAAGCCAGAAAAAGAACAATTCTTGACTTCGATAAAGTGTTCCCCACACCTTCGAGAAGTTGTTCGGAAACATCAAGAAACCATCCAAGTCTTACAGACTTCTACCTCTAACGCAGAGATCGTAAAGGCTACCTTAGATATCTTAGCCGATCTTAGATATCAAAATACTGAGTTCTATTCGGGTTATAATTCAGGAAACGAGCTACAATTCAACTGTGTAGGATTCTTCTTAGCCAAGAGTTCTGAACTGGATGAAGATTTGTTGAAAACCACCCTTAAAAATTTTAAATCTTGACGGAGAAACACTATGCCATCATTCATTAAGACTATTCCTGTTGAAGAAGATCTAGATGATCAAGCAGAGACCACAGAGGAGGAAGAAGGGGAAGATGATGAAGAAGAGTTTGAGGAAGGAGGCCCGGTAATCATTGGTCTCTCGACAGGTGAGAAAATCATTGCTGAATTGTTAGAAGATGATCTAACCTATGGCTGTGTAACCGTTTATCGCCCACTCCGAATCATTGAGATTATTGATGGGGAACAGACCCAGATAAGGTTTGCTACCTACAATCCATTTCTGGATGAACAACTCTTACCTATTAGGATCGAACATGTCGTGTTTCTAACTGGTATTTCTGAAGATGCTGAAGAACTCTACCTAGATTACTGTGCTGAAATGGAACGGGAAGAACGGAAACAAGCTAGGAAGCTTCAGAAGGAAAAGAAAGAACAGAATGCTAAAGCTAAGAGTAATGTGATTACTGCCCCATTCAGAAAACTTCCTGAGAAACCTTAATGGCATTTTTTACCTACCCGGTAAACAGTCAGTGGTTAGTAGTAGAAGCAGACACTTCTTTAGAGTCTAAGCAGATGGCTAAGTCTAAGGGAGTTGACCTTTCTTCAATTTCCTGTATTCTCAGAACACCAGAACCTATACTGTGTGAGATTGAAGCTAGAATTCCCATGACTATAGTCTACCAGGATGGTAGTATAGAAAGGATAAACAATGCAGATTGAAAAGTTTCAGACATGGCTACAAGAAAAATACAGTGATTCAAACGTTAAAGTTCATTACATTGAACTAAAAGTAGGAAGGAAGGTTAAAAAGATTCCTGTTTTTGAGGAGAATCCAAACTCTTCAATAGATTTAAAAGCTTTACTGAAGTCTTACATTTCTGCAAAGACTAAAGACACTGAATTTTCTGATCTATCTTTAGGAGTTAGATTTGTACTTATTCAACCGTTTACCCAAACTAAAATCTATATCTGGCCACAACAGTTTCTTCATGAGAAAGTTATTGCTAAAATAGATCCTATTTTAGCACAGGCATACAGTAATACCATGAGTGATAGCCTACCTTCAAATATAGGTATTTTCACTGGAACATTGCTTGCCGATAATTCTAAGATTCAAACCAACATGTCAAAGGAAGCATTTACAGTGCTGACTAACAACAGAGTCGAAGAATTCTTAACCAAGTTTAGCCTAACCAGTAAAGATATTGAATTTTACAAATGAACTATTCAGAACGGTGGATACAATACTTCTTTGATGTAGCTCAAAGAACTGCTAAACTTTCTTATGCAAAGAGGCTTCAGGTAGGAGCCGTAGCTGCTAAGGATAAACGGATAATTGCATGTGGCTTTAATGGGACTCCTACCGGGTTCTCTAATGACTGTGAGACTGAATTTGGTCTCACAGATTCATGTGTCATTCATGCCGAAGAAAATCTCATTTTGTTTTCCGCCAAACATGGGATTAGTTTATTGGGCTGTGATATGTTTTGTACTCATTCCCCTTGTGTTCACTGCTCTAGAATGATTATCTCCTGTGGTATCAAACAGTTTTTCTATATCAACGACTATAGATATGATGAAGGAATTGTGTTGCTAAAAACAGCTGGATTAAAAATAGAACAATTTAAGCTCTAGAAAGGGTTACCTATGACCAACGTGTATTCAAGAGAGGAAGTATTCGGAAAGACTTTAGAGTATTTCAATGGAGATACTTTAGCTACCGATGTCTGGATCAATAAGTATTGTCTGAAGAGAAGTGCAGATGAGTTGTTGGAATTGACTCCTGTGGATATGCACCATAGGATTGCTAAAGAGTTTGCTAGTATTGAACAGAAATATCCTAACCCCCTTTCTGAAGATGAAATTTTCAACCTCCTTGATAACTTTAGCTTTATAGTTCCTCAAGGATCACCGATGGCTGGGATTGGCAATACAGAACAGCTAACCTCTTTGAGTAATTGCTATCTTATCGGCAATGAATCTGATTCCTATGGGGGAATCATTCAAGCAGAAGAAGAAATGGTTCAGTTAATGAAACGTCGAGGTGGGGTAGGGTTAGATCTATCTCATATCAGACCTGAAGGATCCCCAGTTGATAATGCAGCAATATCATCAACCGGGGTAGTGCCTTTTATGGAACGGTATTCTAATGGTACTCGTGAAGTAGCCCAAGATGGACGGCGTGGGGCATTGATGCAGACATTGCACATCAAGCACCCATCCGCTGAATCCTTTATTGACGCCAAGTTAGATCTCAAGAAAGTCACTGGGGCTAATATATCTCTTCGAGTTACTGATGAGTTTATGCGAGCTGTTACTTCAGAAACTGACCATACCTTTGTTCAGACCTTTCCGATAGACAGTCAACACCCTATTATCAAGAAACCCGTAGATGCAAAACACCTCTGGAAGAAGATTGTAGACAACAACTGGAAGTCAGCGGAGCCAGGAGTCTTTTTCTGGGATACGGTCATTTCAGAATCCCCAGCAGATTGTTATTCAGATGTAGGCTTCAAGTCAGTAGGGACCAATCCTTGTGGTGAGATTGTTCTGAATATAGGAGGCTCTTGTCTTCTCCTCGTGCTTAACCTATATTCCTTTGTTAAGAATCCTTTTCTGCCTACAGCCTTCTTTGACTTTGACCTCTTTAGACATCATGTAGGCATTGCGTATAGACTCCTAGATGATATTGTAGATTTAGAAATCGAGAAAGTAAATGCTATTATTGGCAAGATTCAACGAGATAAAGAACCCATTGAAATTAAGGTAACTGAACTTAATCTTTGGGAAAACAAGATTAAACGGACATTGGTAAAAGGTAGGAGAATTGGTCTAGGGGTAACCGCGGAGGCAGATATGTTAGCTGCCCTGGGTTATAGGTACGGGACAGAAGAAGCCACTCGGTTCTCTGTATCTATTCATAGTATCTTAGCCCAAAAGGCATTTCAGACTTCGGTAACGTTAGCTGAAGAACGTGGACCATTCCCGGTATTCTCCTACGAAAAGGAAAAAAACAATCCATTTCTATTAAGGTTATTAGACGAAGCTGACGACCCAGACCACCTACTTCACCAATGGAAAACGTTTGGTCGTAGAAACATTGGAATGCTTACCATTTCCCCAACTGGAAGTCTATCATGTCTAACCCAGACTTCTTCAGGAATTGAACCGGTGTATTCGTTATTCCATACCAGACGCCGGAAGATCAATCCCAATGATAGGTCAGCAAAATCTGACTTTATTGATGAACTTGGAGATCATTGGGAAGAGTATAACGTGGTTCACCCCAAATTTGTCACCTGGGCAAAGTCGGTTAATATTCAAGATGACTTAGGCACCATGTCACCTGAACGGTTGAGGAAGCTTATTGCATCCTCCCCTTATGCTAAAGCCTCGTCTGGAGAGATAGATTGGAATGAAAAGGTCTCTATGATTGGTCAGATTCAGAAGTATGTTGACCATTCTATTTCAAATACCACCAACCTTCCCTCAAATATCACTAGGGAGGAAGTAGACTCCTTGTATGTCTCTGCCTGGAAGGCAGGCTGCAAAGGATGTACAATCTATCGAGATGGGTCTAGATCTGGAGTTCTAGTTTCTGCAGAAGAGAACAAGATCAATATTTTTAAAGAGAACCATGCCCCTAAACGACCTAAGAGCCTCCCTGCTGATATCATGAGGTTTGTCAATAAAGGGGAGAAGTGGATTGGAGTGTTGGGGTTGTTAGACAATAAACCCTATGAAGTCTTTACTGGCCCCAGTGAGTTATTGCCTATCCCTTCATACATTGAAACTGCTGAAATTATAAAAGAAAAGAATGGAGATGGTAATTCCCTTTACAATCTAAGGTGGGTTGATAGGGATGGATTTATTCAAGAGTTTAGGGGATTATCTAGAACTTTCAATCGAGAATTCTGGAACATAGGGAGACTGGTAAGTGCCATCCTTAGGCATGGTATGCCTATCCCTAATGTTATCTTACTTATTGATAAGTTAGAAATTGAAGGGGCTGAACATATCACTTCTTGGAAGAATGGAGTGAAACGAATGCTCAAGAAATATATTTCAGATGGAACCCAGGTAAAAGGTCAAACGTGTCCTGCATGTCACTCTACTAAGTTACTCTTTAAAGACGGGTGCCTTTCGTGTGGTGAATGCGGGTGGTCTAAATGTTGAAGGAGTATTAGAATGAATTTTATTCAGTTTAAAGAATTATTGGAAGTTCCTGAAGTGGTAGTTTTAGATCCTACCACCTTAAATCAAGAGTATTTGGATGATGAATTGGCTAGTTTGCTGGCTTATGAAACTTCAGAAGAGGATTTAGAAACTGAAGAAGATGAAGAAGAACCCGAGGAGGTCGTGACACCTCACGTTGAACCAGCCCCCCTGGACACTCAGGAAGAAGAGGTAATTCCTTCTGAACCTAGGGTAGAACCTGCACCCCCAGAAGAGTCTGAACCCAGGTTACCACTAGCTCAAACAGACTCTGAAGAGTTACCTGAAACTAACCAACCACAAGAAGAAACCACATGTTCAAATTAAATAAAGACCAGCTATTAAAACAACAAAGACAGGTTATCAACAATGCGTACACTCATGTATCATACCTTCTTAAAGAATGCAGACCCTTCTTAAAAGGTTATATCAAAGGAGAGTATGGTCTCCTTAGAACAGATAAACGACTACTGTTTCAGACTCTTCCAAAGAAAAATGATGATGGTACGTTACTGCCTATTCAATTAGACTTGTCTGCTTCCGGTCCTTGGTGTGTATTCCCAGCAGGGGAACTTGACATTGAGGATGACCGTGTTATACTGGATACAGAACTTCCAGCTGGCCTATCCAAACCCCAGTTAATCAACATCATTCTAAATGATGCTATTGCCAATGAAAAGATGCTTAGTATCTACTGTATCAAAGCGTTTACCTTGGAGTATAAGATGTTCAAGTCTATTGAGAGTTCCCTTAAGAACACCTTTAACAACATGTTTCATCCCTCTAGAAATGATATAAATAGATAAAAATTCATCTAAAACGGTAAATTTCACGTGAGCCATAAAGCCTTTAAACTCAGACTAGATCCCACACCAGAACAGTCAGTCTTGTTGAACAAGACTTTTGGCTGTGTCAGGGCTATCTGGAATCAAAGAGTAGATGGCTTCAATAACTGGAAACCAGGAACTCAAACAGTAGAACCAACCATCAAGGAGTTGAAGGTCATCTATCCTTGGTTGGCTGAAGTTCCTTACAACGCATTAGAACAAAAACTCAACGATTGGCGATCATTTAAGTCCCAATTCTTCAACAAGAAACGGAAGAAGAAATTAGGAAGACCAACCTTTAAAAGTCGTAGAGGACGTCAATCCTTTAGGTTATCTGTGAATGGATTCTCCTTTAAAGATAATCAAGTGGTTTTAGCTAAGATAGGTAAACTAAATCTTGTTGGTTATGATCTTTCAATCTTACCTTTAGAGACTTGCAAGTCTATCACCATCTCTAAAGACCCCTCTGGAAAGTGTTTTTGTTCTATCCTGTTAAACATCACTATAGAACCCAAACCATTGACTGGCCAGCTGGTTGGCATAGATTTAGGCATCAAAGATCTTTACATTCTTTCAGATGGTCAAGTTGTTGAAAACCCCAAGTGGTACCATGAAAACCAAATGGTATTGAAGAAGGCTCAACAACGGTTAGATAGAAAGGTTAAAGGTAGTAAACGGTATGAAAAGCAGCGAATCAAGGCAGCTAAGGTCTATGAGAGGATAAAGAATAGGAGAAACTATTTTCTTCACAACATCTCTTCTTCCTTAGTGACCAACTACGATCTTATCTGTCTTGAAGATTTGAACGTCCTTGGGATGGTCAAGAACCACTGTTTGGCCAAAGCCATTCAGAATGCTTCATGGTCTTCCTTTGTAGCCATGTTGACCTACAAGTGTGACTGGTATGGAAAGACCTTAGTGAAGGTTGATCGGTTCTTCCCCTCCTCCAAGACCTGTTCTTCCTGTGGCTTCAAGATGGAGAAGATGGGGTTAAAGATCAGGGAATGGACCTGTCCTTCTTGTGGTTCAAGACATCATAGAGATCATAACGCTGCAAAGAACATTCTCCAGGAGGGATTTAGAATCCTGACTGGTCAGGAGTTTGAGGGTTTCCCTAAACCCTCTTCGGCAGAGTATGTCGAATACAGACGTGGAGAGGTTATAAGTCTATTTGATGCTCGCCATCACTTAGCATCCTTCGTGAAACGTCTAGAAGTTATATGATTTCGGTACTACAATCTACTAAAGCTTGAGAGCACATGATAGTCTATAAGGCTAAACGGTTTACTAAAACTTCAGATGTTAGTAAACATTACATCACCAATACTGAGTTGCTCCCGTTAATCACTGAATACCGGGAGACTCGAAAACTAACTCCTGAATTTGCTAAAGCATTGATGTTGATTGCCAAGAAGTTAAGTACATCCCCTAATTTTAGGGGATATGAGTTTATTGATGATTGCATTCAGGATGCGTTGTTATGTTGTGTTAAGTATGTTCATAACTTCGACCCAGAAAAATCTAAGAATCCTTTTGGCTATGTTACTGAGATAATGAAGTTTGCCTTTCTTGGGCGGATCAATAAGGAGAATGGGTGGAATAAGCTTAAGAGTAAAGCACGAATGTATGATGCAGAAGGATTCCTCATTATAGATGAGGACTTAGTTCAAAAAATGAATGATACTTCTAACTTATGGTCTGATGAGGAATAATGATGAGAGAACAAACCTTAAGAGTTTCTGAGATATTTGGGGGTACTCTTCCAGGCCAGGATATTATTCCGGTAATTCAAGGGGAAGGAAGGTTTGTGGGTACTCCGTCAATCTTTGTGAGGTTGTTTGGGTGTAATCTTAGATGTCCTGGATTCGGGAATCCAAACTTTAAGATAGGGACTAAGAACCAAGAAGTTAAAGAGATTGTTGACAACTTAGTGTATTTTAAGACTCTTCAGGATCTTCCTAGAGTCAAGACGGGATGTGATACCTACTATGCGGTTTATCCTGAATTTAAATCATTTTCTAAAGACTATACCATTCATGAGTTGGTAAAGGCTATTCAGGTCAGACTTTATACCGAGTACAAGCCACCTCACCTGGTATTCACTGGGGGAGAACCACTTCTCTGGCAAACTCAGCTAAGTTCACTTCTTAAAGAACTAGAAAGTACTAGAATTAAGGACATAACCTTTGAGACTAATGGTACCATAGAACTTTCGCAAAAATTTATTGATACGGTAAGGAATACTCCTTTTACTATCACCTGGTCTGTTTCCCCGAAACTTACATGTTCTGGACATAATACGTGTGAAACTTTAGACCCTGCTGCTCTACGATCTTATAATAAGATTCCTAATTCAAAGTTGTATCTAAAGTTTGTAGTGGATAAGGGACAAAAAACCTTAGATGAACTTTTGATTTTTACAAAACGTTATGCCCTTGAAGGAGTAGAAGTAGACAATGTCTACCTCATGCCAGAAGGGGGGAACTTCGATGAGTCCTATAAGGCTAATCGAACCTATGTGGTAGGACTGTGTTCTTATCTAGGATTCAACTATTCTCCAAGACTTCAAGTAGAGTTGTTTGACAATGTAGTAGGTTCTTGAGCTATGACTATTGCCTTAGTCACTGATACCCACATGGGGGCCAGAAATAACTGTACAGTTTTCAATGAGCATTTTCTTAAGTTCTTCAATGAAGTATTCTTTCCTACCTTAGAGAAGCATAATATAACCACCGTAATCCACCTAGGGGATCTTGGAGAGTACAAACGTACCATCAACACCTTGATACTTGATTCTTGGAACAAGGAAGTATTTAAGCCCTTGGAAAAGTATCAAGTATGGATGTTGATTGGTAACCACGATCTGTTTTACAAGCATAAAAACACTATCTCCTTACAAACCTCGTTGGAATTAGCAGAAAGGTTTGGGTTCAATGTAGTGACAGAGAGACCCCTGAAGTTGCCTATGGGCTCTAAAGTACTTGATTTAGTTCCTTGGGTTTCTTCAGGTAACTATCAGGAAGTGGAAGAGTTTATTTCTAACTCGACCGCCGACTACCTCCTATGCCACATGGAGTTTGCTGGAGCTCCCCTCCTTCCAGGAATCCTTTGTTCAGAATCTCAGATAGAACCCACATTGACGAGTAGGTATAGGAAAATCCTTTCTGGTCATTTTCACCTCAGATCTACTCATGGAAACGTGACCTATATTGGCAATCCTTACGAGATAAATTGGGCAGATGTGAACCAACTTAAAGGCTTTACTTTATTCGATCCAGAGACTGGACAGTTAGACTACATCAACAATCCACATACTCTTTTCTTTAAAGCCAGTATCAACACTGAGTCTGATCTTGCAAACTTTGATATATCTCAGTGTACTAAGAAGCATGTAAAGTTGTTTATTTCAAGTTATATAAAAACTAAAGATGTCGAGAACTTAGTTTCTAGGATAGATAAAGAAGGGGTTCTCTCCTTAGTAATCCAGGATACTAAAGTAGAATTAGATTCTGTTGACCAACTTCAATCTGAATTTCCAGACACGTTACACTATATTAAGAACTTTGTGCATAAACTGTATGATCACCAGAATATTCAATTGAATAAAGATAGATTGATAGGTAAACTGGAACATATCTATTCCTTAGCCCAGACTCTGGAGATTTAGATGATAGTCTTTGAACGACTCTCCATAAAGAACTTTCTTTCTTATGGCCAGATTCCCTCCATAATTGATCTTAATACCCATGCAAAGACTTTAATATGTTCTCCAAACGGGATGGGAAAATGTCTTAGGGGATCTACCACTATTCAAGTGAGGTCTGACCATAAAGGAGAGACTAAAACCATTCAACTTAAAGATCTGTTTTCTTCGTATTGGGGAATATCATTACTGCTAAAGCAATTCAACTCAGAAAAACTTAAAGAATCACTCCTGGTAGGTGATCTTTTAGTTTTAACGGAGTCTGGGTGGACTAACATTCAAGCAGTTCATAAGACAGTATCATTGCCGGTTATGCAAGTAACTACTGAGAATGGCCATATTCTGGAAGGATCATTAGATCACCCAGTATTCTTAGCCTCAGGGGAAATAAGATTCTTAAAGGACCTAGTTCCGGGACATGATAACCTCAGTACCTTTGAAGGATCTTCTTTAGTAGTTAAACAGGAACTCTTGTCGGTAGAAGAAGAACTGTATGATATTTCGGTTGATTCCCCCAACAAGGCATATTTTGCAAATGGGATTCTTTCTCACAACACGGCAATACCAACTGCATTATTGTTTGGGTTGTTTGGCAAGACTCACCGAAAAGTAAATCTGCCTCAGTTGGTCAACAACATCAATGGGGCTGAATGTGAAGTTGAAGTCTGGTTCTCTTTGGGGCATAAAGACCACTATCATATCCATCGGGGAATCAAGCCTTCCTTCCTAAACATCACTAGGAATGGAGAACCCCTTCTAGGAACAACCACTTCAGATCTTCAAGATAGATTAGAGAAACAAATCTTAAAGACTGATTTCAAGACTTTTTCTTCTATTATTACTATAGGAGGAAAGAACCAGATTCCTTTTATGGCTCTTAGGAGACAGGATAGGCGGCAAATCATTGAAAGTCTCTTGGATATTGATATTTTCTCTTCAATGAATGGGATAGCCAAGAGTCAATCTTCAGAGTTACATGAACAGTTAAAAGCAAAAAAGGATGAGATTAGGAAAAAGGAACATGAACTGGCTGTGTTGAAGGAGAGTATCAGGAAGGCAAAACATCTATTGGATGAAAGTGACCACTCCAAACAGACCTCTATCAACAAGTATCAGGAACAATTGGCTGAGTTGGCCAAAGAGAAAGGTGAAATAGAGAATAGGTTGAATAACATTCATGATACCTTTGGTCATATTCAGACATTAGATCAGACATTCAGTAATAAGCATAACACCTTGGAGTTTACCTATTCTTCTGAACAGAAGAAACTGATGCAGTTCAATAAACACATGGAGTTTTATGCCCAGAAGGATGAGTGCCCTACCTGTAATCAACCCCTGTCTGAAGAATACCGACAACGATCATTGGAATCCATTCAAGCAAAGATAACCAAATGTCAGTCGTGTATGGATCAGACTAAGATTATGCTTTCTGAACTTACTAACCTACACCAGGAAGTTAAACAGACCTTATTGCAGTATAATGAACTCCTGTTTCAACGTTCACAGGTTCTTCAAAAAGAAGAGAAAATAATTTCAATAATTCAGGCTCTTGACAAACCCAAAAATTGTGTTATACTTAACTCAGTTAAGGAAGATGAAGAACGGTTATCCGGGTTGTATGAACAGCTAATAACTCTAAGAAAGGATCTCGAAGCCTTACAAGAACAACAAGAATATTTAGACTTTTGTCAGGTACTTCTTAAAGATGATGGAATCAAGACGTTGATCATAAAGGAATATCTACCAAAGTTGAATAGTATTCTTAATCAGTTTTTAGATGATTTAGATCTCTTTATTGACTTCAATTTTGATGAATCCTTTAATGAAATAATCAAGTCAAGATTTCGTGAATTGTTCTCTTACGATTCATTTTCAGATGGACAGAAGATGCGGATAGACATTGCCCTCCTGTTTACCTGGCGGGAAATCGCCAAACATAGGAACTCGTTAAATACTAATGTCCTGTTTTGTGATGAATTGTTTGATTCGTCCTTAGATGCAAATGCTACTGAGTTAGCTATACGATTACTTGATTCCTCCTGTAAAGATACATGTTGCTATGTAATTTCACATAAATCGGACTTGTTTGAATCTAAGATGGATAGAATTATACAATGTTCTTTAGAGAACAACTTCACCCAACTTAAAGAGATAGTCTAAGGAGATTTGGCATGACTAAAAAGGATATAATGGAACTGATCATTGAAAAATCTAAGGATTCAGATATAGATCCTGAGTTCTTACTGACAATGGCCAATATTGAATCTGCATTCAACCCCAATGCGAGAAACAAGTTTTCAGGGGCAGCAGGGTTGTACCAGTTTATTCCCTCAACAGCCAGGGCGTATGGGTTAAGAAATCCTTATGATCCCAATCAAGCTATAGCGGCGGTCATTAAGTTTACTAAAGCTAATGCAAAGATTCTTTCAGGGGCTGGCATCCAGGTTACTGGGGCAAACTTATATCTAGCCCACCAACAAGGGGCGGGTGGGGCTATTGCCCTATACCGAAGTGCTACCAGAGGAACTCCATTAGATAGAACAATCAGGCGGAACATTTCTGCAAATGGGGGGAAAGGGATGTCTGCTCAACAGTTCATAGACTTCTGGAAGAAGAACTACCTCAGTAAACTTCTAAAAACTCGGGTGTTGCTGAAGGAACATGGGCTTACCTTAGAGGGATCTAATGATGAGTAGGATGACGTTTAAGGAGTTTCTTCAAAGCTTAGGGGTAGTTAACGGGTCGAGTGAAGAACTCCAAAGTGAAAGTCTTTCTATTCATGCAAAAGAAAGATCACTTGAAAGGAGAATCCCAGAAGGATTGCAAAAGTTATTGGGTAACGTGTTCGAACCGTTCCTATACTACTATCTAAAAAGTAATAGTGAATTCAATGTCAATAAGTCAGGAGAAAAAGGTACTGAGTTTGTAGTAATGGTAACCTTTAACGATCAAGACTATTGTTTTGTAGGGACTTACAAGAAGGATAAACTCAAGAAAGAGGTTACCCCTTTCATTCTCTGGCTAACGATGTTTAAAGTTAATCCACCGTTGTTCATTAAATCAGGAACCGCCTACCGATTTGATATCAAGGAGCTCAAGGAAAATGAAAAGGATGCTCAGATAACTATTAGGACCAACCGTCGAAGATTCTCGTTTACTATCGAGAAAAATCCTGTAACCTTGTCCACTAAACGTAAATAATTTTGGAGAACTTCATGTTGAATATTAAGAATGATTTTGTTGACAATATCAATGTAGCCCTGTCCACAAATGAAGGTGACTTTCTTATCTGGGATGATTGTAATCGCTTTATCCCAATCTCATTGGATGATCTCTCCGAACTAACCACTAAACTCATGATGTTGGAGGAATATCTAGAACTTAAAGATGATATCCGGGTAGTAGATCCAATCACACTCATGCAAAATCAACCTGTCTTCGCTGAAGATGAAAAAGAGCAAGAGTAACCAACCCCACCCAAACACACCCAATTATAGTCTAATAGTACACTAAGGGAAACAACTATGCCATCAGATATCTTTCAAAAGCTAAAAGCTAATCGTGGAACTTCAGACAACGTTTCTTCATTACTTTCTCAAATCGATAAAGTTGAGACAAAGAGTTTTGACGATGAACGTCAATGGAAACTTACTGTAGATCAAGCAGGGAATGGCTCTGCTATCATTAGGTTCTTGCCTGGACCAAAAGACGAGAAGTTTGAGAAGTTGTATAACCATGCATTTAAGAATCCACTTTCAGGAAAGTGGTTTATTGAGAATTGTCCGACTACTATCGGGTTAGATTGTCCGGTGTGCTCAGAAAATACGAAGCAATGGTCTACTGGTATTCCACAAAATCAGGAAATTGTTCGGGTTCGTAAACGGAATCTGAAATACATCTCTAATATCTATGTGGTTGCTGATCCTAAGAATAAGGAAGCAGAGGGCCGGGTATTCTTATTCAAGTATGGTCCTAAAATCTTTGAGAAGATTAAGTTAGCAGCAAAACCACTCTTCCCAGGAGTTAAGCCTTGTAATGTCTTTGATATGTGGGAAGGGGCTAATTTTCAACTCCTCTGTACCATGGTAAAGAAACAACGAAATTACGATTCCTCTGTCTTCGAATCACGGAGTCAGTTGATTGAAGATGAAGAAGTGCTCCAAAAGATTTGGGAATCCCAATTTGCTCTCTCTGAGTTTGTTGATCCTGCTCAGTTCAAGAGTTATGTTGAAATTGAAAAGAAATTTAAAGATTTTTGTTCATCAGGAGAGACTAACTCTTCAGTTCGTGATCACATCCAGCCAGAGTCTTATGCTTCAGGGGCAGTGGATACTTCAGAGGATAAATCCTCCAAATATCAAAAGTTTCTGGATAAGTTCAGTTCTTCTTCGGAAGAGGATGACGACATCCCGTTCTAATATGGAAACTTAAAGCCACTTAAAGAAGTCAACAAAAAGCCGGCATCTAGCCGGCTTTTTTTGTGTCTGGAAGGTTAATTTTAGAACAATCGCCTAACATGTTTCATACCCCTAGAAATGATATAAATAGATAAAACTTCATCTAAAACGGTAAATTACACTTGAGCCATAAAGCCTTTAAACTCAGACTACATCCCACACCAGAACAAACAGTCTTGTTGAACAAGACCTTTGGTTGTGTCCGATCTATCTGGAATCAAAGAGTAGATGGCTTCAATAATTGGAATCCAGGAACTGAAACAGTAGAACCTACCATCAAAGAATTGAAGGTCATCTATCCTTGGTTGGCTGAAGTCCCGTACAACGCATTAGAACAAAAACTCAACGATTGGCGGTCATTTAAATCCCAATTCTTCAACAAGAAAAGGAAGAAGAAATTAGGAAAACCATCGTTTAGAAGTCGAAGAGGACGTCAATCCTTTAGGTTATCTGTGAATGGATTCTCCTTTAAAGATAATCAAGTGGTTTTAGCTAAGATAGGTAAACTAAATCTTGTTGGTTATGATCTTTCAATCTTACCTTTAGAGACTTGCAAGTCTATCACCATCTCTAAAGACCCTTCTGGAAAGTGTTTTTGTTCTATTCTGTTAGAGGTCAATATCCAACCTAAACCCCTAACCGGTCAGATGATTGGCATAGATTTAGGCATCAAAGATCTTTACATCCTTTCAGATGGTCAAGTTGTCGAGAACCCCAAGTGGTACCATGAAAACCAAGTGGTATTGAAGAAGGCTCAACAACGGTTAGATAGAAAGGTTAAAGGTAGTGGACGGTTTGAAAAGCAGCGAATCAAGGCAGCTAAGGTCTACGAGAAGATAAAGAACAAACGGAACTACTTTCTTCACAACATCTCCTCTTCCTTAGTGACCAATTATGATCTTATCTGTCTTGAAGATCTGAATGTCTCTGGAATGGTAAAAAATCACTGTTTGGCCAAAGCCATTCAAAACGCTTCATGGTCTTCTTTTGTTCAGATGCTGGCCTACAAGTGTGACTGGTATGGAAAGACCTTAGTGAAGGTTGATCGGTTCTTTCCTTCCTCTAAGACTTGTTCTTCCTGTGGCTTCA
>ERZ795055.642-NODE-642-length-32354-cov-12.404780_pt1 | contig 32354 bp, 50 predicted proteins | sample MGYA00375139_ERZ795055 | MGnify/ENA primary metagenome ERZ795055 (study PRJEB30184, sample SAMN05720283) | anaerobic digester metagenome | isolation source: active sludge of municipal wastewater-treating anaerobic digesters | place: USA | collected 2015-01-23 ... | reverse complement strand
CCGGTCTTTGTTTCTTTGAAGCTCATATCCCATGAAATAATCCACCGTTCAATCGCATCCGGGAGAACGTGCCAGAACTTCCACCAATGCCGTTTAAGAATATTTCCCTCATCCGAAGTCGGGTTCTGCTGACATTGGGCTTCAAAGGTTCGGGTGCCCATATCTTTTTTTTGGTCGGCAATTTCTTTTTCACCCTGGCGGCTCGGGTCCAGGAGTTCACCCTCGTTACGCTCCTGACGTCTCCCGGAGATTGGAAATTCGAGAATCACTTTTTTTGTCGCCACCAAAGGTAAAACCAAATGGTTCCAGCCGGATTCGTTTTCCAAAACATATCCGGTCAAATCCTGGGCATGGGTTCTTTGTTCTACGATAACACGGATTCCGGTTTTTAAATTATCGAGGCGGGATGACAGCACGTTCTTATGCATTGAAATTGATTTATAACGCTCGGCCGGGGATTCGGCCTTTTGGGGATTTATCATATCGTCTTCCACCACAACGTCGCCGCCCTTTCCAGTTGCGGTTCCGCCCACCGAGGTGGCAATCATATGGCCCCGAGCAGTGTTTTCATATTCCTGTTTCTGATTTTGGTCGGCGGCCATTCGCACAACCGCACCCCAGTTATCCCTGAACCAATCCGATTCAATAACCCGACGCCGGTCAAGAGAATGCTTTGAGGAAAGGTTCGCCGAATAAGAACAAAACAAAAACCGAAGCCATGGCTTTTGAGTCCAAGACCAGACCGGCCAAAGGACAGTGACCAAGTTTGATTTGCCTTTACGGGGGGGCATATTTATCAATAGCCGCCGGATGCTCCCCATCGTCACCGCTTGCAAATGTTCGCAAAGATAGTCGATATACCAGGAATGAATCATGGGATTGGCGGGCTCAAGGATAGGCCAAGACTTTTTCACGAACTCCGGGAAACTCATTTCGGTCGAAGTGAGATTAATAGCCATCCGCTGAAAGACTAACTTGGAAATTGATTCTGCCGAGATGATTTGGCGTTTTTGCTTTAAAAGAGAAACCGCCATCTATACCGCCAGGGTTTCGGAAAGCTTTGAAAGTTCCCGGGCGATTTCGTTTTTAAGTTCAAGGTGGTTATTGCAATGCGGGCAAAACTCCGGGACATTCTTTCGGATGACGGTCATCAGCTGAGAGACAATGGCATCAGCCAAACCCTTGGCGTCAATTTCTTGTTTCCTGATTAAAGAAAACTCATCCGGATATTTTCTTTCCAAAGACCAGGCCGCCGCATTCCAGTTATTTATTGCCGCCTTTTGGATTATTCCAAGGTTCCGCTGTTTGCATTTGTATTCACTTTTAGCCACTTTATCCGAAAAGTCCGAATCATCCGCAAGCCAAAGAGCAAAAGTGTCTTCGCTAATACTGGCCGCGATGCAGGCATCTTTTCTACTTAAACCAAGTTCAAGACTTTGAGCAATTATGTCGGCGGCTTCGGGAGTTCTTTTGGTGGGACGTGGATGGGGTTTAACAGATTTGGTTTTGGCCTCCGGCTTTTTCATGGGCTTTATCTTAACCCTCAAGAAGTTTTAATTCAAGCGGTAAAAACGGAAAATGGAAGATTCCTTTTTAACGCATCAGCATATTTTTGGAGGGTTTGTTCGTCTGGCCGAGGTCTTTTCCTTCGCTCTATAAGCGGACGGGATATAAAGTCATGGAAGGATATTTCCCATCCGCAGAGGCAGTAAATATATTTTTTAGTCCACGATACACTTGGAAGCCGCCCACACTTGGGGCAGGTCATTTAAAATCCCCGGCGGCACAAGCACCACGCTTTCGCCTATTGTTAGCTTGCTCTTTTTTTGTAGCCCATCGACAATTGGATGGCTCATAATTCCCATTATTGTTGATTCTATCAAGAGAAAATTCATTCCCAGGTTTTCTTCCTATGTCTGATAGGAATGATGAAAATGATGACGCCCATTCTTTGCAAATTGATATTCCACGCCCACCATACCTAAAATATCCAGGGCATTTAGGATTCAAGCAACGCCATTTCATGTGTAGCCATGCTCGATATTCTGGGGTGTGTTCAATTAAACGCCTTGAATCCCCATGCTTTGTAACGGCCTCCAACATTTTTTCACGGTGATAACAGCCACAAGAACTAGTATGGCCACTTTTAATATTAAAGCCCTCTGCTGTTAAATATTTTCCACACGAACAACGGCAAAGCCAATACGAACGATACCCATTGTCTCTATGAGAGAATTTTATAATCACCAATCGACCGAACTTTTTTCCAATCATTTCCATTTAGTCCCTATGAATCCGCCATCGCCCCAATATATTTCGTCTTCATCGCGATGATAATGGCGGTAACAAAAAATAAGTTTGCCATCTAAATTTATTCCTTCCGATTCCGGGACGTATTCTTTTTTAAAGTAAAGGTGGCCTTGGATTAAGAGGGGCCAAAGAACGGCCATGTGCCAGCGGCAAAACTTTTGAATCCTGGAGAGATAGAAGCCGGTCTTTTCAAATTCGGCGGATTTAATTATCTCGGTTGAATCCGTGTTCTCAAGCCGCCATGGGCCATCGCCTTTAATGGCGAACAAAACTTTTGGCATGAGCCGCCATTTCCTGGTCACGGGCAAAACAATCAGCGGCCAAAGATAAAGCCAGGACCATCCGGTAAACCAAATTGTTAAGGGCAGGATATAAAGACCGGGAAAGAAAATCAGGGTGAAGGTGAGGCCAGGCGGGCAACGGTGGGAGAATGCGAACCAATGTTTTCTTTTAATACGCCAGCGCATGAGCCAGTTATCGTCATCGGTCGAAATCCAGTCTGACGGGTCATCGGTGTCCTCATTGAGCGCACACTTAGGAATTTTCCTGTCCCCCCTTTAAGTCCGGCTGAACAGAGTCTAACATGGGGCATGGCTTTTTTTCAAATTCCTTTACGGTTAATTCCAAACTCTCGGCCATTTTCAGGACGATAGTCTGAACCTCAAGTTCACGCGTTTTGGTTCCCCGGCAGGCGGGGCATATTTCAATGGCAGGACCGGTTTCCACCCATGCATTTGAAAAAGCATTGCTTTTTATTTTCACTGCCCCGTCGCCGAAACAAGTTAAGCACTCGGCCTGAAACATTTCCAAAGTATCCCGAAGTTGGGCGGCGACCCAAGTCAGGTAATTTTTGAGGTCGGATTTCGTTGCTTCCATTTTTCCAGTTAAATTTCCTCATCGGATTGTCGGAACTCGCATTCCGCCTATTCCGCCGAATATTCCAAGGGCATGGAGTAAATAGAGAATCGCAATAACAACGCCAGAGATTCGAATGACTTTTTTAATTCCCCCATCCATCGGAACGTAAGTCGTAATCAACCAAACAACCAAACCAAGAACGGCCAGAACGATAATCAAACTAATGACGGACATATAACGCCCCCCTATTTCGGCGGGCTTTGCGCCCGCCTATTTACTTGGACACTTTCCACACTGAACAGTAACAGGCGGGATGTAACCTTGGTTCCATTTCATCAATCAAAGAAAACGTTTCCCCATTAATGGGGGCGTGTCCTATCCAGGGCCGCCCCCTACCCTTTTAAATATTTTCATTCATCGATGATTATTTTTCCTTTTTTTATCCACCACATACACCAACAGCGCGGACATTCAAAATATTCCCCGGAGTCCCAATCCCAAAACTCATTGGAGAGCGTCCCGCACTTGGGACAAAATGGGGCCTCCGCGCCCTGCTTTTTAAATTGTTCTATTTGCTCTTTATCGCCGAACACCAAAGGACGCCCGCATAATTTACTCATGGTTTTCCCAGGTTGTTGGTCATCATAATTTCCAGACCCGATAAAATCCGCCCTTATTCTTTCGTTGAATGGCCCGATGGCCATAATATCGAATGACATAACCAAGGGCCTTTGCTTCATGAACACTATTCACCCTGACACTGTCAAATTTTTCCATTTCTTTGGCCAATTCAAACCATCTTGATTTTTTGGTCCGGTGATTGGGCGGGATGGGGATTCCAGTTTCAATTTTCATCGGATATATAAAACCAAATCATCTGCCAACTTTTTCCTTTCCGTTCGCTCTTTTTGGTAGCGGTCTGACTTTTCTTTTCGACTACTTTGCTCTGGATTAATTCCGCGACAAAATTCCCTGAATCCAAATACAACCCAACCGGGCTTTTGATGAAATCCGGTTATGTAAGAAATTTCGCCATGAATCCACCTTCCGGAATGTTTCCATGAACCATAACCAAATGAATCGAATCCCCAAAAAATCTCATAAAGAACCACCCAATCGTGGAGAGCGAATTCCCGGTCATTCTTGCGGATTTCAAAATTCTTTTTTCCATTCCATGTTTCCAGAAAAAAAACATTACGACATTTTAGACCATGGAACTTTAAAGGAGGCGGCGGGCAAAACCTTTTTTCATTCATGATTATTTCAGACGCCAGCTTACGTTTCCGAATCGAATCTTTTTTTCAAAGTCCAGAACGCGGGCCGGGTAAAGGTAATGCTTGAAATAGAGGCCCCGGTATTTCCCACCATTGAAAGAGGCAATGGGAATTTGAAGGGCAAGCCGCTCGATAATCAGCCGGGCGATTCCTGGGAGCTTCCATTTGCGTTCGGGGGAAATCTTCTTTGGGTTATCGGCCAATGGATAAAGGGGCAGGGCCCAGGTGTTATAAATAATATCCCAAAGGAAATTCACGTCTTCCAAGGGAACCATGATTCGGCGTCTTTGCGGTTCCGAATATTTATCCTTCCAAAACCATTCGTCGCAGAACCATGCCCCATTTTCTCGAACTATGGAGTAATCCGGTTCCTTGGCCACGCTCGGACCTTTTTCGCCTTGGTAGATTTTATCAATGCTTTCGGCGGTTACTCTAACCAAGAGGGGAGGGGTCCCGGCCTGGGAGAGGATGGCTTCTATGGCCTCAAGCCGGGAGAGGGGCATTTTCTTTTTCATCCTTTAAAAAAGATTGTGGGCACTCCCACTCGTAGATAGGTTCCTCTTTGGCGGGCTCGGCCGGGATAACCGTCTCGGGCCGGGCGTCGATATGCTTATAGCCTTTCAAGACTTTCCTGCAAGTAATTTCCTTCCCGGTATACACTTCCAATTGAAGGCCGCCAGAAAATTCTTTTAACGCCCCGATATAACAGCTATCGGAAAATTTATTAAATGAGCCAAGGCTTTTGATTGCTTTTTCCCAAGATTCCTTTGTTGGCAGGTATTTTCCGATTCTGGGAATCCCAATTTCAAAATCCGGATTTTTTTCCAGGAAATCAGCAAATTCCCTTAATCCCTTTATTGCTTTTTCGTTACCCATTAATGCCCCCCCACGTTTTTTTTAATTGATTCCAAAAGGTTTTCAATATTGGCCCCCTGGTAATGGCAAGCCATATTCCCGCCGCCAGGAGAAAACATTCCGGCCAAAAACCCATTCCAAAAAACGGCCGTCATAAAAGGGTCAATCTCGATTTCGCCCCATTCCTGGGCGGTCACGTGTCTTTTAAATGAATTTCCATTGATGAATAATTCCCATCGGCAGGATGGATTTTGATAATCACGAAAAAGAAGGTGAAGGATTTTACCCGGGAAGTCGGCGACGCAAAGTTTCTTTTCGGCAAGCAATGAATAGAAGTCCATAAGGGTGGGAACTTTTTCGCGGGTTTCTTTCAGCATGGGCTTGACCTCCGTTTTTTTGGAATGAGCAATTTTATTTCGAAACCATCTCTTTGGCAACCGGCCTCGGGTCGCCCTCAAACTTCGAAGCCGGGCACCGTTTACAATATCGATACACCCCATTAAAAATGAACCAGGTCGGGCGGGTATCCCCTTTTTGATAAACAAGCTTTGTTTTATTGCCGTCCACGGTCACCCATTTATGACCATGGAGAAAGCAATCAATTTTCTGCTTTAAAAATCCCATTTGTTTTTGGCCCCGGCTTGACCAGTAAGTCCATGGAGCCTTGAACTTTTCGAAGGCGGGAAAGTTCACGCTTCCAGTTTTGAGGGAAAATCTTCCGGCGGGCGAAAGCGGACCCGGAAAGCCCAAAGGCCATGCCCCGCCGAAGGATATATTCCTTTTCGTCATCTTCCACTAAGATGTTGAACAGCTTCCGCATTTTTGGAGGGCTCCTTAATTTGAGGGAGTTGAGTAGGGGGGAATAAAGTAGGGTTCAGTGCTTGGAAGTTTTTCTCGCAAGTCCGATGGATAGGCAGAACTCCGCCGACCATTTCCAGGTCGTCGGGCTCGGTGTCATCAAAGCAATTTATACAGATAATCATATCAATCATCCCGTTCCCCATTTTCATTTTTCTATTCTATATCCCTTTATAGATTTATCCAAGACTTAAATTATATGTTTCCACGTAAATTTATGACGGGCCCTCCAAATCACGGATTCATCAACCCCAAATATTTCGCCAAGTTTTGCACATGGCTCGGAAGACGACCTTATGAATCGAATAGAATCATCATCCAATTTCGCGCGACCATTCGTAATTCCTTTGGCCATGGTTCCATGCTTTATTTTATCCCGGTGATTTTCGGCGGGTGTCGCCCAATAAATATTTGTTTGGGTATTGTCTTTTCTAACACCATTTCGATGGGCGGCCTGATGATTGGGTGATGGCGGTTGACCAAGAAATGCCAACGCAATAAGGCGGTTAATCCCATAAATAAATCTAATCCCATTTTTACTGAGACATACGTATAAATAACCAGCCCTATTGGAATAAGATTTTAAAATCCGCTCCTTTTTTCCCAGCCTTGGCAATGATTTTACAATTCCAGTTTCCGATATTTTATATCGTCCCCCAAATTCAGGGATATATTTCCAATTCATTTTTCCCCCTTTCACCTCATGGCGTTGATTTTTCTAAAATCTGGCGGGACCCGGCCCCTACGCCAGGCCCCGCTTGCCTTTTGTTTCCTGGTATTCCCTTGGGGCCCTCACCCCAAAGGAAAGCCTTGTTAAATTGAATCCTGGCCACCGCCATTGCCCACCAGGCCCCGAAAATCGACATTTGGGCCATGGATACCCCCCCAATTGAATGGCGGCTCATTCAGGCCGTTTTCCCGCAACCGTCTTTTTAAAACCCCATAGGCTTTCCGGAGCGAATGAATCACATCGCCGTTGGTTGTCCTGGGGGAATAAAACAATTCCTTTTTGGCCAAAACTGCCAGAATCATCCGGTCCGGGTCATTATGAAAACGAATCTCGGCATCAAAATACCGGACCGATTCCTTAAAATGGCGGATAAGAAATTGAATTTTCCACTCCGTAGGAATCACCGCCCGCCAGCGCATTAGTTCCAATCCCCCAGCCGGAGCCGAGTTTCCTTTTTCACTTTGGTCGGTTTAACGGATTTGGCCGGTTTTTTAATTTCCTGGTAACGGGTCTTTTCGAAACGCTCGGCCACCACTTCCGGGTCGAGGCCGACCATTTTGAATTGGTCTTTGCTTCGGTTCTCAGCAATGGTATGGCCAACAGATACACCGGCCAAACCAAAGAACCAGGCCCCCAGGACAAACGTTCCGATTAAAATCTCGCCTCTTTGATTTCTGTTTTTCATTTTAATCCCCTCCCTTCATCTTTGTCGATATGCACTTGCCGGTCCGCATCATTTTCCATCCCGCCCTCGATTTCATCGGCCAGGCATTTTCGGCAATAACAATCTTCGTCGTGAGGCTCATTCGCCCATTCAATCCTTTGCGCCCATCTATTTTCTTTGTCCATATTGACCGTCCCTTCGGCCCGACTTTGGACGGGCCATGTCGTTTAAGAGCGGGGTCCTAACTGCCCCCGCCCCCCATCACTAGGCGGCTTGCGCTATTTCCGCCCAATCTTTTATGAGGACAATTTCCATAAAATCCAAGCGATAAATTGCAATTAAAACAAAGAACACGAAAACCGGGCGGGTACCCATTTCTCCTTAGCCAAGGATAAAGAGCTTGAGCACCGCCAATTAATTTACGATGAGCCTTTCCATTGCCGCCAATGTGGTCTATCGAAAGGAATTGAATTTCTTCTTCAAGACAACATTCGCATTTAATTAATCCGTCAAGGCTATAATGAGCCAAAACTTCAATTTTCAAACGCCGATTAGTCTTCCTTGCCTTTTCTCTTAATTGCTCCCGATGAGAAAGAGCGTGTGTTTTTCTAGCTTGTTTTACCCGTTCCGGGTTAAGGAGTCGCCACAATTGGCTTCCCAATGTTTTTCTGTTTTTACCTTCTGATTTTTCAATGAGGGTTTTTACCATGCGGATTCTGTTTTCGCGTTCTATGGGCGAAAGGCCTCGATTAGAATAAATAGATTTAGTATTCATCGGCTCTCATGATGGTCAGAACGCGGTTACCATCGGCCTGATAAAACTCGTAGGTATCATCGTAATAATCAAACTTCCAAAAGAAATTCGCTTCCCCTATGGTTACTTTCCCGAAGTCATGTTCTCCGTAGGGGTCATTCCCAGGTTCAAAGTCTTTAAACTTTTGGACGGCTTCTATCACGGCTGATTGATGAATGGGGTCAAGTGCCTGCACCCCCTCGGTTAAAAGTACCCTGCACCCCATAAAAGTTTTCCGCATTAAGTCATTTTTCTCCGCGATGTTCATTTGACCTCCTCCATTTTTTAATCCCGCCGGGCTCAAAGTCCCGAAGGGTTCGCTTCCGCAGAAGCAAATTTTGGATGACGTTTTTTTCGCCATTTCCTTGGGTCAAGATAAACCCGTCCGCAAAGTTCACGCATGGCCTTGGCCCATTTATCGGTATGCCCGGATTTGGAAACAAGATGGGCCAGTTCATGCCACATCAAAAGGGATGGCTTTCCGTTTTTGCTCATTAACCGTTTCCGGGACCGAACGCAAATCCAACCAATATTGGGTTCTGACGTATGGGCATGGGCTCGGCGACGAAAACTTGACCCATCCCCCCTGTCAACACAACCCCCCAGGAAAACCCCTTTAAGAATACCCTGGGCTCTCCATGAATCGAAATGCTTGAATTTAATTATTGGCATTTTGGGCCCCCTTTAAATTTTTCCAGGTCTGAAAGGTCGGGGTCAAAGGAATCGGCAATCCCATTTGATGAACGGTTTCCGCCGTAATATCTGACCCGGAGTTCGGGCCATCTTCCACCCGATAAAAGGCAACGGGTTCCCCGGCCTCGCCGCAATTATCCCACCAATAAACAAACCTGACCCGGTTCATTCTGGCACCTCTCCGGTCAAATTCAGGTGGGCCAGCCGGAGCCAGCTCGCCGCCAGGAAAGGTTTGCGGTCAATATAGTCATGCCAGAATTTCATTTATGCCACCTGGCCCAATTCGTAGGCCAGGTCTTTTATGGTATCGGTATGGGATTTTATTTGGCGGGCCAGGGAATCATAATCTTTTGGGGTGGCCGAGGGGTCGTCTTGGATGGGGAAGCTCATGTCCCGAATGGCTTTAATTTCTTGGTTCAGAAGGCTTCTTAATTCCTTTTCGGTTCGTAGGGGTGTATTCATTGGATTTGACCTCCGTTTTTTATTTGCTCTACCCTTTAATTCTATATCCAATTATATAGGATTTCAATGGAAATCGGTAAAACGGGCGAAGATTTATTATGCGTTTAAATGCGTATTTTATGGAAATACGCACCACGTTGCTTTGTTTTTGTCTTCTAAAATGCCCTAGGCCGGTTCCTGGCATGGACAACCATTGGGAGGCCAACAAAAACCGAACGTCGGCGATTCTTGGCGGGCCATATAAATGGCGGCGGCAATGACGGGCGGAGTGGATTATTTACCCTTAATAAGTTGGGCCTTTTTCCCGGTCTTTTTTTCCCATCGGTTGATGATGGTATCGCAATATCCAGGGTCAATTTCGAGGCCGTAGCAAGCCCGACCGGTTATTTCGGCCGCGATGAATTGTGTCCCTGAGCCCGCAAATGGCTCGTAAACAACCTCGCCTTTTTTCGTATGGTTAAGGATTGGCCGAATAAATAATTCAGCTGGCTTCTGGGTGGGATGGATTTTGTCGTTTTCGCGACCAACCTCCCAAACCGTGTCTTGGTCTCGGCCTCTAAGCCAGGCGGGACGTTTCCCTTTTATCCATCCATAAAAACAAAGTTCATGCCGCCAGTGGTAATCACCACGCCCCATAATCAAAGACGGCTTTACCCAAATTATTTGCCGATGAATTAAGATATCCGCCGCCGCCGCCGCCGCCGCAAAAAATGTTCCCTGAGTTAGCATTGGATGCCAAAGATAGAATGCGGGGTTATTAATCAAAAACGGAAGGGCGGCGCGAATTGAATTTTCCAAAAACAATTGCAATTTTTCGCCATCAAGGTCATCGTTCTTTATATCAGGGAACGGTTGTTGTTTATAATCATTTTTATTTTTTACGGCTCTTAACCTTGAGTTGGCGATATCCCCATAATTAACCCCGTAAGGCGGGTCGGTGTTCATGAGCGCGGCTTTCTCTCCATTCATCAATTTTTCAACGTTTTTGGGTTCTAGGCAATCACCACAAAGAAGTCGATGTTTTCCAAAAACATATAAATCACCTGCTTTCGTTTTTGGGTTCGGAACCCTATCAACAATTTCGTCGTCGCTATCAGAAACCTGGTAATTAACAATTTTTAATTGTTCGTTTAAATCTCTTTCGCTCCAACCAAGGGAATCTAAGTCGAATTTTAATGATTCCAGAAACTTTAAATCCTGGGAAAGTTGTGGGATATCCCATTCCGCCAGTTCAGCGGAACGGTTGTCCGAGACTTTATATCCCATCGCCTGGGCTTCTTTTTGGTCGAATGGGATGGCGGCAATCTTTTCCCATTTCAAACGCTTGGCGGCTTCCAGGGTTCCGGCCCCGGCCAGGGTAAAGCCCTTATGAATGACAATCGGTTTCTGCTGGCCGAACTTTTTCAGGGATTCCATGATGGCAAGAATGTTCCGCTCGGAATGGAGCCGAGCGTTTTTGGGGTCAGGGCGCACCGATTCGATTGGAACCAGGAAAGCGGCGAGGGCTTTATTTATTTTCAAACGTAAGCCTCCGCCTTTTCAGGTTCGGGCTTTTTTTCTTTTGCGGAAAGGCGGGCCGATACCGCGTCCAAAATATCCAGAACCGCCTCGGGCGCAATTCCAAAATGCGGAAGAATTTCTGGGAGGCGATGGAGAATCAGCATAACATCGGCACCGGATAAACCCCTGGGCTTTCGCCCGTTCACGATATGCCCCGACTTGGTTTTGATTTTATCCCGCTTCTCAAGTAATGGCTTCCCGTCCAGACTCCAAGTCACAAGCCGAAGGTCGGTTGAACCGGAACGGGTTTCCCGATGGTCAATCATGAAGACCACCTTTTCCAGAATTTCGGTTTTCTCTTTGGGCGGTTTCTTTTTAAACATTGGCCGTTTCCGCTCTGGCTCCGATAACGGTTTCCTTTTTCATCTTGAGGCCGAACTTCCCGTAGGCATGGTCGAATCCTTCTTTCATGGAACGGGCCGCGCCATTCAGGGCGACCATATTCGGCAGGACGTAACTTTCAGGAATAAATCCTTCCACCACTCCCCGGCAAACTTCACGCAAGGAAAGAACCTGGGCGGAATAATTCGTCCCATAAGAAATGCCCTTCGCCTTTCCCTCTTTGGGAAGCTCGGTGGGGATTCCGGTCTGGGTTTCCATTTCCTTTTCAAGAGCGAGCCGGGCTTCCTCTTGAGCGTTCCGCCATTTGGCGATAGCGGGTTTTAAAATCATTTCCTCGGCCTCTTTCATGGGCAGGTCGATTTCGTTTTGGAAGTCCTTGATTTTTTTATGGGAGAGGTGGGCGACCTTAACGATGGGGCCGATTTTTTCTTCCCAGAGTTTCCGCGCCGTTTTTATCTTGACCAGGGTTTCGGCCACCAAAGAAAATTGGGCTTCGGTTTTAATCTCTTTGGATATCTCGGTGGCGTAGGCTTTCAGGGAGAGGGAATTCTGCTTGTCGGCATTGAATCTTTCGAGCTGATTATCTTCTGACATTTTGACTGACCTCCGTTTTTATTTTTAGTGATTGAAGAACCAATTGTTCAGGGAGCAGGCCATTAAAAAAATCTGCTTGTCCTTTGGGTCTTCAAATTTCTTGAGTTTATATTCTCCGGTTTCCAACAAGAGCAAAGCATATCGTTCCCAAACGCCGGAGGCAAGCAAATATTCTTGCCCGGCCAATTGAATCGGGGTATGGGGCGGAATGCTTCCCGTCTTGATTTCGATGAGGGTCTTTTGGTTTTTATAAAGGCCCCGCAAGTCCAGCCGGGTCGCCACGCGCAGAAGGGAATCCGAAATCAATTCCTCGTAGGCTTGAATGATGAACGCCGAGTCCGCTATAAATTTCCGGTAGGCTTCCAGGAAAGGCCGAATGTCGATATCCAGAAACGGCGGGGCGCAGGTGGACGGGTCAAGGGTTCCCTTGTTCCAGAGTTCAATCGCCCGATGGATGGCCGCTCCGCGATAAAGGGCCGAATCTGGAATCCGCGCTCGGGAAATTCCGGTCGCCCGGAACAGCTCGGTAAATCCAGTTAGACGGCCCTTCTCGTCGGAGTAATCGCGGGTCGCTGGGTCAAAGTTAATCAAGAATTTTCCTCGGGCTTACTGTTGGCTTTAATCCATTCCACCACCTCGGGAAATCTTCCCTGGGTTATTTCGGCGGAGGATTGAACCCCGAACGTTTCTATGACATATTCCTTCCATTCGGCCAGCGGAATTTTGCTTTCCTGCAAAAGATGGAAAAGCTCCTGCCGTTGGTCAAGGGTGATTTGGTTGGCCGGATTGGGCGGCGTCGGGTCTTCGATTTTCTGGGCGTCAATGATTTCCGCTTCCTTCGCGGGGGCCGCGCCCATTTCCTGGGGCATTCGTGGCTCGCCGGGAATATCTTGCGATTCTTCCCTAACCGAAAGACCTTTTAGAAGGTCAGGAAAGGCGTCTCTCATTGCCCATGAACGAGCTCTCGCCATCAACATCCGTCCAGGGTATTCCTGCCATGGCCCCTGTTTAATCCAGAGTCGGGCCTTTTTAGCCTCATCGATACTAAATGTCCGGGTCAAAGGAGGATATCCTTTCCTTTTGACGATACATTTTCCGAAGCCCTGTTTTAGGGCAGTAGCGGGGTCGTCCTCATCAAAGAACTCACAAAGCGGCGACCTCATCACAATTCCTTTTGCGGCATCCCCCCATATACTTGGTCTGCCATTTACGACCATTATCGAATTTGCCGCCTGTAGGGGCGGAATGCCGAGCTCCATTCCAAAACCAATAGCCACAAAACAAGCGTTTGGCTTATCCAGGAATTCCTTGGGAACAATTCCCGATTTTGAAAGGACGACAGCCATTTGCATGGCCTCATTAAAATCCCTCGGAATTAAAGCCATCGAAAATGATGGCCGATTATTTACCTCGGGTGCCGAAGCCTGCAAGCTCTTTTCTTCTGATTCTGTTTGAACCTTTTGCATATGTTCCTCCATTGAACCTATTTTTAAGACCTGTAGCGTAAGCGTGTTTTTCGTTTTCAGAATGAGAAACCCATTCCAAATTCCAAACACAATTATTTAATTTGTTACCGTCTTTGTGATTTACTTCATGGGAGGGATTCAATTTTTCAAGGAAGGCGGTCGCCACGAGAATATGCCCGTGAATATTTCTGAATAAGCCATTTCCCCTTAATCCAAAACAATGGTATCCGAGATTGTTTTTCGACCCAGATAAAATCGTTCCGACGGGGGTATTTTTTGAGGGCGAGATTCTTTTGATTCGACCCATAGTACTGACTTCATGGGATGATTCAAAAAGTGGGCAGGGCTTCCAAATTTCCTTGAACACGAATTGACCTCCGTTTTTTTTAATAACTTGATTCTAATTTCCAAGTGAACCGACGGCAAGGAATTAAACCAGCTTTTTAAACTTCAATTTTTCGTTGGCTCGGGTAATTTCAAACTCCACGAAATGCCCATCGATTTGGGTTTTGATGTAATCCTTTTTTGCCTTTTTCATTTCGATGACGACCAGCTCACCCGCCAAAGTCAATTTGTCTTTGAGTTCCGCTTGGTCGGATTTCAGGCCGACGAATTTGTCCATCGCCTGGCCGAGCGGAGTTTCCAGGGCCGCTTTGAAGTCTTTCGATGTTTCTCCCAATGTCGCTTGCTTCATTTTTTTGAGTCTCCTTTTTTTCGAAGTTATGAAACCAAAATCCACAATCGCAGACCATCCGGTCGCCCACCTTATCGTAAGAATGGACGAAGGCCATGACACGGCGTCCCATCAGAATTTTGTCAAAGTCCGGCCATTGGAGAATTGAGTGGAGTCCCCAAGCCATTGAACAAGGCCCTGATTTTTTTTCATCTGCCCCGCCGAACACCGACAGGCCAGGGAATAATTTCGACCCTCGGAATCCTTCATAACGATATAGCCGGAATTACAATCCTCACAATCCGAAACTTGTTCAAACTCAATAAACCGCCGCGCCGCCGAAAGAACCGTATTCAATTTCAGGGTTTGGATTTCCTCGCTCTTTAAAAATCGAAGCCCTTGAATGATGGCCTTATGGGGGATTCCAGAATTGACCAATTCATTAAGCCAGATGGGACGGATTTCTTTATGGAGCGTTTTTCCCTGGCAGGCGAAAAGGACTTCCAGCTCCGCCTCTATAGAATTTTGTTCATTGATTGAGAAGATTGTCAGTGAGTTCATTTAATTTTTTCCTCCGAAGTTTTTCTTCCTCCTGCTCGTCCCGCTTATCGAATTTGGCCTCCGGTATGATGGCGTTCCAATGACCCGAAAGCTTTTCAATCGAAAAATCGGCCCATCCCCCTTTCGTAAACCAAAGGGAACGGTCGCGGCAAAAGGCTCCAAGAATTTTGACCTTCTGAACCACCAAGTCAAAACCATAATTTTTAATGAGCCGGGCGGCAATGACGAAATGTTCCCGTTTATGTTTATAGGGCTGGCCCGTCATCGATTCATAGGCTTCCTTGAAACGGTCGCAGAATTGGACATGGGGCGGTTTTTCTTTTGGGGAAGAATCGGCGGGTTGAAGGCCACTCTCCGCGACCAGCGGAGGTATTTTCTCTTTTTCTTTTCTTTCCTTTCCTTTACTTTCCTTTACTGGTTGAGCATGGGTCGAGCGTAGCTCAAGCACACGCTTAAGCGTAGCTTGACCACCCTTCTTTCCGATTCTCCTAAAAAATTCGCGCCGTTTATTGATACCCCCCATTCGCTCATTCAAGCGTCGGGAGAAAATTTTCCCTCCCTCCTGTTGAAGGAGGTCAAGCGAGAAACAGAGTTCCATCAAGCGGGAAATTTCCTCTTTGGGGATTCCCAGCTCAAGCTCAAGCGTGGGTTGAGCGTCACTCGGAATGGAGAAATCCTTTTGCTCCCGCAGGATTTCCAGAACCATAAAATAGAACCCGTACCCGGCAAGCTTTTCGGTGGAACGGAGCTGAAGGATTTTTATATCTCGGCGGGCATTGGCGTCATGCGGAAAATAATAGGCGTCTTTCAAATTGACCTCCCCAGGCTTTTTGGATTTCAGGATTCTGAATTAAAAAGTTTTGGAAGGCAAGCGAAGGATAAAAAAATAAGGCCCCGCGGGGAAATCGGAGGTCAAATTCCAAAAACCTTTGGGGCCCTTAAATCGGCGGATTAATAAATCCTGAAATAAGCTTACAATATTTCTTTGAAATCGGTAGCCGAAACTTCCAACCTTTTTAAAGTCCAGAGTTTCCGCTTGCCCTCTTTGCCCCGTTTGGCCCAGCCGTGGCATTCGAAACGGTTCCCAGAATCAATCCAGGCGGCCAATTCTGGGCACCCTTGGGCTTTTTTGACCCTGGCCATAAGATTGGGCGTCGAGGTGGCCTGAACGGCAAGGAGGCCCTTTTCCGGCGGTTTCATGGCAACGATATCAATAAACCCAAAAAGGTCAACCCGGTGGCCGGGTGGCGGAAAGGCGACAAACTTTTCCACCACTCCGGGAATATATCCTTCCGCCCGAAGGCGGGCCATCGACCGGGAAGATTGCTCTGACATTTTCTAGGCGGCCTTAAGTTCGGATGGCACCACTTTGCTTTTATTGAAGAACCGATGGTCAATAAAATTCCAAAGCCCACCCAATAAACCCGTGAGGAGAACTATCATTCCGGTTTCGAGCTTGTCAAAGTCCACACTGATTCCCAAGGAAACCAAAATCGGGAACACGGTCGCGGCGACCCAGTTGCTATTGAGGAAACCGATTAAGGCCGTGGCGGCGTGTTTGGCGACCTTTTGAATCACCTTTTTCACAATCACCGACCCCAGTATCCACATTTTTATTTTATCGAGCATTTTTCCTACCCCCATTATTATTTTTTTGCTTCTTTGAAAACGTCGGCAGAATCCACCGCCACCGAATCCAAATTGTCTTGTCTTTCAAATTCCACAATTTCAAAACCGCACGAATAGCACCGGAGATATTGGTCATTTTTATGTTTTTCGATAACCTTCATTTGCTCTTTGCATTCCGGGCACCTCATGGGTTTAGTATTCCACGCTTATGGAAAATTTGCTCGGCCAACGCAAAATATTTTTCATCGTCCCAACCATGCCGAAAATTAACCAGGTAAATCTTTTTCCAATACCGAGAGGTCAAAAGGACACAAGGCGACCGGCCATCCAAATCAGACGGAAGAATTTCCAGGTGAACGGCACCGGCTACCCTGGAAGCATCCGTTTTGACACTGGCCTTTTTGCGATGCAAGTCTAACATAGGTTCAATTTGTTTGTTTTTAAAGAGGATAAAATCGAACATTAAGATTCACCATTAAATGTGAATTCCCAAAGATGATTCAAATCCTCGGCGTCGACCCCATTGGGCGGTTCATAAGGATTGCTCTGCTTATTAAAAACCAGGTTCGCTATCTTCGCCTTTCGCTGACCGATAATGTCCTTCACGCTTTCATGACAGATACAGACCGACGAATCCTTCATGACCTCAAGAATCCTTGAAGCCAAATTTATCGGATAGCCGATATAATCCTTTTGAAAGGTGCATTCCGTTTCGCAAATCTTAATGGTCAATTTTGAAACATGGCCCGCCGCTATCCGAATCCGAAACCCATCCGGCCGGGGCCAGGCAGTTTTTTTAATGACTGTTCCCATAAAGTTTCCCAGACAATCCATATCTCGAAGAAATTTAATCGCCATCCCGCAGTTATGGCCAGGGAGCATTTCCTTTAAAATCATTCCGCCATCCCCAAGGAATTTAACGTGATACCCAAGGTCGTCATGGAAATGAACAAGCTTCCGGTAAAGCTGGGTTATCAGAAAATGGAAATCGGAAAGGGCATGGGCTCTTTTAATCCAGGGGCCAAAGCCAACAACATCCACGAAAGCCACGATGACCCGCTTGGATTCGGTCTTGATGGTATGCCTCGCCAAGGCCCGCTGACAATCCCGATATGATTTGGTTTCTTCCGTCAAAATTTAAACCCCCGGATGGCAAGAAATATCATCGCCACAATTCCGCCCCCGACGCCGCAAAATGAAATCCAGAAAATGCCGGTCATAATACGGTCAAGCAATTTTTGATGGTCGCGGATGGTTGTCTCTTGCTTCTCAAGGGCGGTGGCGAAGGTGGCAATCTGGGTTACGATTCCCGTCACCTTTTCCAAAGTCTTTTGGCCGGTCACCGAAACCCCATTATCAATTCGGTCTTGGAGCCGGTCAATTTTTAAGGTGAGTTCCAAATCTTTTTGGAGAAGGACGCCGACCTCGTTTTTAATTCTCTCAATTTTTTCGTCAGCGTGTTTAAATAATTCGACCCCATTGGATTTTTCATTTTCCTGCATTCTCTACCTCGGGAAGGACGAAATATTGCGGTTGAAATTTAAACGCATAGTTCGCCCCTCTATCTATCCGGCAAAGTTCCGGACGGCCGACATTGGCCACCATAGGAACGCCGGGCCCCCATTTACCGGAGACAATGGTATTGCCGGGCCGTACCACGCAGACGTGGCCGGGCTCATTGGGGTTGGGATTAATCCATCCCGCTATCACGAAATTGCCTTCATTGGCCAAAGCTTGAGCCTTTTCCCCAGAAACTTCCAACCATTCTTTTCGCATAAGGCCCACCATTTGATTGGCTCTTAACCCGGCGAATTTATGGTAACCCAATTTGATGGCGACCTCATTGACGAACCGGTTGCAATCCGTTTGGTTGTCGATGAAAGCGGAATAAACCCCGTCCCCATAAGGCGGCAGGAGGCACCTTGTCCAGCTTTCGAAAATGGCGTCTATGAGTTTTGGAATGTCTTTCATTTTAAAGCACCGGATTTTGGCCGACGCCCAGAACTCTATCAATCCATCCGGAGATATTTATATCTCCTGCATGGCCTGTTTGAACACCCGTATAAAAACCACTTGTAACGTGAGACCACACTGTTGTCACTCCCGATTGTTGCGACGCATCACCGTGAAAATAAAGAACATTGTTAGAGTAGGATGTACTCGCAGCTACATACGCTGTATCTGCCTTTACTCCGAAAGACATACGAGCAATTTTTATATGGCTTGGAATTTGGGCAGCACCCGTACCAGCACTATATGTCCAAGTCAAACTGCCCGCCGATGCCGTCGAAGCTAAACGAATTCCCATCGTGTCCTTAACGTTTCCGATACAAGTATTAGTTAAAAGGGTCATATTCCCTACTTGGATAAAACTGAGAATGTCACCGGTAGTACCGGAATTATCACCATTTCGAATCATTCCAAGATAAACCCATCCATTAGTTCCGAAGTTTGTGTTGAGGGTTGCAAAGTTCGCTTGCACTGGAAGAACCGTACTCCCAACCAAAACAAACTTGGTCGCATCAATTAAACTTTTGACGGCATAGATGGCGTACCAGGTATTGTCGGCTTCTGATTCCCCGGCGAAAAGTCCGCTATCTTCGGTTCCGGTGGTAAATTCCGCCGCCGCCGTAATCGTAAATCGGCGGTACTTATGCGCGGAACTTACGTCCTCCGTCACCGAACGAACATTCAAATCAGGGAAAATGATTTTCGTTTCATTGGCAATTCCGGTATTATTTTCTACGTCGACCGCCGTCGCGCTTGCGTAGACCAAAACCGGACGACGGTATCCGGCGACTTGCTCATATCTCACCGCATCCCCGGCCACGGTAGCCGCGCCGAGTCCGGTTATTTTGTTTCCGCCCATGGCCAGGATTCCAGATAAGGTTCCCCCAGTCAGTTCCAGGAAGCCCTGATAAAGAGTCGAAAAGGCCAAAAGAAGACGGCTGGCCGATTCCATTTGCGGAGGGATGACGTAGGCATAACCGGAATCGAAATAAATGGCCTCCGTAAAATCTGACACCACATCGATGGTCACTTTAAAGGTCGTCGGCGTCGAATCAAAAGTAAGAACCGCCTGCAAAAGTTCATAGGTTCCGCCGCCCGTGTGGTAGGCACTATAAGCGGTGTTCACGCCATCCGTTATCGAAATCCGAATCTTACTGGCCGTCGCGCATTTGACTTTCATCCCGAAAGCCAAGGTTAAAGTTTTAAATCGTAGGTGATTTGAAACGGTCTGCTGAACCGACCAGACAGAATTGGCCGAACCCGCTCCGGTGATATTCGCTTTCATGGCATAAACGCCAGCGTCAATAACAGTGGCCTCCCTTGAAACGTCCACGGTCGGCAAAGAGGTTCCGGTCTTGGAAAGAACCCATGAGTCGGCCAGGGCGGCCGCATCGGCCGGGTTAGAGAAAGAAGTACCGCCGTTCCAATTTTCAAAACCGCCATTTGAAATGAAGCTTCCTCGGGCGATGGCTTCAAGGTAATCGTAATTGGCCATGAATTTTATGGCGTCGGGAAGATTCCCGATTCCGTTTGCAAGTCGATAGGGGACACTCATTTAAGCAACCTCCTCAAGGTCAAATTCACAATCCCATTTCTCGGTATCGTACCTTATCCCGACAATTTTTGAGACTAATGCGTCAGAAAATTGCTCGCTCGCGCCATAGAGAAAAAGATTTTCCTGCCCCAAGTAGGCCGACGGGTCGCCCAGGTACCATTGAACAGGCGGGGTATTGTTTTTCAAATAGACCGTGACCACATCTTCGAGGTCGAGCTGGGGAAGAAATTTTGAACTCATTTTAAAACGGCGTCGCCGCTTGGATAAATAATCCAGAAGCCCCCGCGTCATGTTCGTGGCGATATCCGCCGTGGGGGAAATTTTTATGTTTGAGTCGGCGGTGTTCTCATAACGCCGGGTCGAAACGCGCCGGATAGGGCTCAAGGGGTCATCGAGCGAGGCGGAAATTTCCTTGGTGATGGAGCCATAGGTCGTTTTGACGATTCCGTAAACCTTCTCATAGCCGGAGGTCATGCCTGAGATTTTGGAAATGAGGTCGTTTTCTCTCAAATCCATCGAGGAAATATTTTTCAATTTACTTCGATAGAAAAAGTTTTCCCCGGCGTCGAACCCGAATTCATAATTGGTGAATTGCGCCAAGCTTTGAAGGGCTTCATAAACCGAAAGCCCGGTGAAGTCCGGCAAAAGAATCACAATGCTTGAGGTCGTGTACTTCAAAACGATGGAACGGATTTCGGGTTGACCTGGGTAAGTTGTATCCATTCCCACCCGAACCCGAATCTGAATATATTGCCGGAGAGTTGAAGTCGGAAGATTGGCGGCGTCCAGAGGAAGCCAGGAATCCCAAGAGGAACCGTTTGCGCTTGTTCTCGTTTCGACCGTCCCATAACCTCCGGTCGGAATAACCTTCTCGACTTCGACAGGAAGCCAGGCTTTGGGAGTGGCCCCGGCGTTTATCGTCGGAGAAGTCCAAATTCCCTCGAATGAGGATTTCGGGAAATAGCAATCGGAAAGAGTGAAATCCGTCGCATAATTCGTTCCGGCGTTATAAGTGAACGAATATCCCAAATAAAAATTGGACAGGATGGGCTTGGTCAAATTATTGGCCAAGTCAAATTGAAATTTGAAGGTACCATCGAAGTAAACCTTCATGGTCTTTTCGCCATTCGAGACAAACGAAACGGTGTGCTTGGAAGTATTGTTCACAATGGAGCCGGAGGAGGAACCATAGGAAATCGTTCCCGCCAATGGATTTATATTTATTGACGGAAAAACGGAAAACGGGAAAACAAAAGTTGATTGCGGAATGAACGAAACTTTTATTAAGAGTGAATGGTCGGCGTCGCAAACAAAGGCTTGCGTATATGAAAAATCCCATCGGCCCGAAAACCTATTGCAAGTCCGCTGGCAATATTCATTGGTAGAACCATAATTCCCGACCTCCGGATTAGTCAGGCCAAAATTGAATTGCGTTCCCGGATAAATCCCCACTTCCGACCAGCCGTTACTCGGAAAAGCAATCGCCTCGCGAGTATTGGTGCTGGCCCAATCGATTTTAAGGGAGCCGGGAGCCGAAGAAGTTTCCACATCGGTTTTTGTTCCGGTATCCCATTGGGTTTGATTATCAAAAACCTCGGTATGAAGAACATCGTTCTGAAAAACCACGTGTTCAATCTGTTGGCTCCCCGATGGGATTCCGGCCGCTGTCACCAAGGCCCCGACAATGGTATGGAACTCTTGACTTTGCGGCCAATAAAAATAAGTGGCCCGAATCACTTTGCCAGTATCGGGAGCGGCAACGAAAGTAATTTTTCCGCCGAGAGATTGTTCATTCAATTGCGAAATCGAATAATGGTTTCCTTCAATTTGGGCGACCCCGTCAATTGTTACCAGGCTAATTCCGCCTACGCCTGGGTTGGCGGTCGTAAAATCTTTGGTCGAAGAATTTCCGGTTCCGACGGTTTCCTGGGTGACCGTGGTGGCGATATCTTCCGCTTTGGTGTTTTGGAGGAGAGCCTCAAGTCCCTGAATGGTCATCTGAAATCTTTTGGTTTCTGAATCTGAAATACTCTCCGTCAGAACGCCCGAAAATAAAGTCAGGATTTCCTCGGAGCCATCATCGAGAATGAATCCGGCGCGAACCTGAAATTTTGTCCAGTAGGGTTCATACCCATGAACGGGAGAAGAAGCGTCCTGTCCAAAATATCCGAAGGAATTATCCGCGCTCCATTGGTTCAAATTGTTTCGCGCAACGATGGTCACGTTCGAGACTTTAAACTCATTCGGTTGGTCAACGTCCAATTGCCAAAGGATTGGGGTGATGGAAACGATTTCATCGGCGGGCAATTCCGTCCAGTTTGTTTCCCAAATAAAAGTGCGGGTTGATTGACTCCAAAAACGGCGTTTAAAATAAACCCGCCGCTTGACCGTATGGTCGGGCTTCTTGAGAACCCTCAAACAGTCGGCGGTTATGGTTTTCATACCTCTTTCACCTGGATTTCGAGACGATGGCCACCGCCCTTGTAAATCGAGACATATTTGTAGTTGAAGGGATTCGTCCAATTGACCAGATAAATTTCATCCGGACGGGCAATAGATTCCGGCTGAACGAGGAAAGCCGCGCCTGCCTCCTTGATGGCTTGCAAAACTTCCAGTTGCGCGGTGGTCAAAAAGTTCAAGGTGAATTTGGCCTCATATTTTTGGGAACGATTATCCGAATGGGCCACGACCGAACGATGGATGGAGCCATCCGCCAGGGGAATTTCGACAGCCTTTTGCCGAAAGGTCACGTCATAGGATTCCAAGTCTCGGGCCAGGGTCAAGGTCTTGAGACAAGCAATCAGCTCGCCGAATTGTTTTTCCTGATTGGCCGTTTGGGTCGTCGAACATTTGATTTTTAACTTAGTCGTGGCCTGGGCGGTAAAAGTAAAAATGCTCGTGGAGACGGCCAGATTGGAACCCGAAACCAAATCCTGCCACGCACTCCCGTCCCAATATTGGAACGCCGGAGCCTTCAAGTTATGGTTGACCAAAATAATCGTGTCGATGGTTCGGGTCTGGGCGACCGTCCCTTCATAAAAAGCGATTTCGACATAAGCCTCGGTGGCGTCTGAATTGGCCCCGGAGGTTATATAAAGACTGTTTTTGTCCCGGTCGTAAATCCGTTCAATCAAAGTGCTTCCGTGGGAGCAAAGAAAAACCCCGTCGGCGGTGATATAGTTTTTGGAATAGATGATTGGTTCAACACTCATTTTAAGCCGCCATCCCTGAATTTTTATCCGAAGCCGCTTGGAGGGAGAGGCCGAGCTGGACGCCCTCAATACTTCCCTGCCTGACCTTCTCGGCCATTAAGCGCATGACCTCATTCAAATTGTCCGCTGAAATCTTATCCACATTAAAGTTATTGGTTTGGTAAAGGTTTATAACGTTGCCGCCACCCCCTCCACCTCCGCCACCACCGCCCGAACCGCCCCCGCCGAGGGATGAACTACCCCCGCCCCCCGATTCGCCGCCCAGGCCCGAAATAGGAGCGTTTGTATCAATCCCTGGAATGCCTCCGGTAATATTGGTGGCCTGAATCCCCGCCGCTTCTGCCGAAGCCGCCCGGTCTATATTCTGAACGCCCTGGGCGAACTGGGCCACCGCCAAAGCGGTTTGAGCGGCCGCAAGGGCAAATATGCCGGGCGAGGCCAGGAGTCCGGTTTCGGCGGCAGATTTAGCGGCCGCGACCCAAATCCATCCGATGGTAATCGATTGTTGAAGGGCCAGTAACGCCTTGGCTCTTATCCTTTCGGATTCGCTTCCCTTGGAACCCATGGAATTAAGAACCTGCAATGTCTGGACGGCCACGTCGGCAATTTGGAGAGAGGTCGATATTTTAAGTTGAACTTCTTCTTGAGCGAGAATTTGTTCCTGGGCCTTGCGATAATTATTAAGAGCGTCCTGGGCCTTTGACGCATTCACTCCGAGTTGATGTTCTTTGTTTATTTTGGCTTGGGTGGCGGCCACTTCCGCATTAAGACGAGCAATCTTTTTTTCATAAGTCTGCTGACCCAGTTGAGCAAGTTTTTGGTCAAGGTCTTGTTCGATGGCAATTAATTTCTGCTGATGCTCGGCGACCTCGGCTAATTCTTTTTCCTTTTGCTCTTTCAGTTTTTGTTGACCGGCGGCAGAAACAACCAACCGTTCCTCGGTATGCTTAACAAGGGTCGCGGTTTTCTTTGCCTCCATTTCCGAGAACTGCAATTCCATTTCGCTATCAATCGCCTGGGTTTGGGTGGAAATATCTTGCATGGCTTTTTTGGCCCCGGAGAAATCAAGCCTGAATGCCCGGCTAATGGCCTCGCCCATTCCGGAAAAAGTGACAACCAATTTCGCCGCTTGCCCGGCAACAACCAATCCCATTTGCTCAAAAGATTGGATTATCTTTGTGACAAAATTAACCATGGGAATTAAAACCGGGATGACGGCGTTACCGATAACGTCCTTGAACTGCCCGAAAGCATTTGAGAGCTTCGCGCTCGAATCCGTCAATCCCTCTGATTTTTCAGCGGCCCCCGCCAGCTTCCCATCAAGAATGTCCAATGCCTCTTGAGTGGTTTTCGCTTCGCCGGTCAGGCTTCCGTATTCACGGTTTAACTGAATGAGGGCTCTTTGATTTCCATTCAGCAAATCAGTGACGGTGGTAGTCGCTTGGCCCAAATCCATGCCGGACGCGACGGAAAGGTTCATTGCCAATTGAGAAGCCTTTTGAGCCTGGGTAAGGCTTCCGGTCACTCGGGTTAATTTGTCAAGTGTGGTAATGGCCTGGGTGTCAGAAAAACGGGTGGACGACTGAATAGAATTGACCCATGATTCGACGGAAGATTTATTTTTATCCCAAGATTGGCCGTTTCCTTCCAAGGTTCCACGGAGACGACGGAACGCCTCGTTTTGTTCCTCGGCCCCTCTAACGGCGGAAGTAAAAAAGGCTCCGATGGCCGCCGCCGAAGCGAATGGAAGAAGGGATTTAACAAGACTTCCCGCCTCACCACTTAAACCGGAAAAAGAACTTTTTGTTTTCCCGGCCTTGGCTCCAATATCGTCAAGGCCCTTCCCGACAACCTCAAGGGCTCCGGTTTCGGCATTGACGGCAATGGTAAGTTGGATTTTATCATCCGCCATGGAGTTGAACCTCTATGGGGTCTTTTTCCAAAAGTTCACGCAGGAGCGGAACTTTTTTCTTTTGTGGAATATTTCTGTCCGACCGAATGGCTTGCCAAGCGGAAAAATAAACGTATCGCTTCAAGGCTTCTTGATTGCCCGCCTTGGCCTGGGCTCTAATAGCTTCGAGGGATGCCCCTCCAAACCGCAGAGAAGTAATCTCTTTGAGTCCAATCATTCAAAACCTCAGTAGGACGCTTCTTGATTGATAACATCAATTTGAATGTCCTTCGAGTCGGATACGGAATAGAAGCCTTCGAAAGAAGCCTTGGCCGCCAGAAGTCCAATATCTTCCCCGTACGGGAACGCCTTGTATCGAGCGTCATAAATATTTATATCGACGGAATGTTTAAAGGTCCCGCTAATGGTATCGCCCGCAATCAGCATCCGCAAAGCGACGGAAGTATTATTCAGGAATTTATTCCGCTCGGTTATGCTCGTGAAATAAATCAAGAAACTGCCGGAGATTTTCAGCGGGTCCGGGGCCACGATATCGGTAATGTCCTCGGACAAAGCAAGCGTTTGATAAGGCTTCGCCCCGTTATCGATGCTCAGTTCCCATTCCTTAACATCCGTATTCGAAGTACCGGCAATCTTGAAATCGACAAGATTGAACCCCAAATATTTTTGTGTCGGAAATGACGGAGAACCAATCGCACCGGTGGCTTCACTCTTGAAAAGAACTTCCAGTTCCGGTTCCACCAAATTATCGTGGGAACTTTTCATGGATAGTTTTTTTGCCACGACCAAGGCATAGGCCATAATGTCCATGCTCCGGTCAACGAAATAAGTATAGGACGGTTTGGAAATTCCAGAACTGACGAACGTATGCTTGAACGCATATTCCACGTTAACGGTCCCGGTATAGGTTATTGCCCCCGTTAGGTCGGCGGTGTCGGCATATCCCAAAGCAGTTCCGATATGGTCGTCAGCATTATCCGAACCATGAGTTCCGGTTTTTAACATGAGTTCAAAAGTCCCGGCAGAACGGGCGATGGTAAATTTCTTGGTCGTCCGCGAATAACTAACCGTATAAGTTCCGGCCGCTTCGGCGGCCACAATGGCGTCATGAATCGCCTTGCAAAGCGTCCCGGCCTGAGTATGGGCCGTTCCAATGGGATAAGCGGCCTCTGCAACGGTGGCGGTTAATTCGGTGGCACCAATATTGAAGTCCAAATATTTATTGGCGGCCGAAATCGTAACGACGGATTGTTCCGCGCTTGTCAGTCCACCCAAGAGCGAATAAAGAAATTCTGAAATCATTTGCGAGTCGAGATAGATTGGGATTTTCCCGTCGCCTCTTTTGGGTCCTTTGACCGGCGGCATTTGCGCTTGAATCCCCCGAAGTCCCTTGTCTTCGATATGAGTTCTTTTGTAATCCATTTCGACGCGCCCGCGTGTTGGATACCATTTGGTCGGAGCCGATTCTGCGGTTCCCCGAACGGATTCTTTGGCAAGTCCGAATCGTTGTACTTCTGCTGAATATTGGGTCATTGTGATGCCTCCTTTGAAATCGCCTCAAAATTTGGATTGCCTTTGAGGGCGTCAATTAAAATTGGCGAGGAAATTTCTTCCCCATGTTTGAATCGTCCGACGCCGATGATATCAATATCCTTTTTGGCAATAAGAATTTCGGTCGTCTTTGAATTATCCGCTCGGGCCATTTTGTCTTTGTAGTTTCGTTTCATTTTATGGGGTTCCTTTTTCTGACACATAAGAAACGGACAGCGTAACGGCCACCACTCCGAATGGAGCCAGGTCGCCGTCATCGGTCATAATCCCGCCGATGTTAAAAGTCTTGGCCAGCCCGCCGAAGGTCCGGTCTGATTCCAGGGCCTTGGTCACATCTTCGATGAGCTTATCCATATCATCTTGAAGGCCAGACAATCCGGATGAATTTTTAACATAACCCAGGATGGTTATATCCATATTGGAATTAAAATTGTTGACGGTAATATCCGTTCGTCTCTCCGGGGCCTTCGCAATAAACAGGCATGGAAAACTGGATTCCGGAAGATTGTCCACTTCCAGAACGCCCCGCTCTTTGGTGGGAACCGTAAAATTGTAACCGTTCCCGGTCGTAATCAAATCGAAAACATTGTCACGGATATAATTCAAAACCTGGGTTCGTTTGCTCGACATTAGGCGGCCCCCAGGGAAGCGGATTCCCGCAGAATATTTTGAACCGTCAATTTAAATTTCGGCAGGTTGTCCTTAACCGCCGGGGAAAGAAAAGGGCGAGCGGGTAACTTGATGGTTAATCGGTTTTTGCGAGTTAGCGCAAGCCCTTTAAATTTATCCTCGCCCGTTTTTCCATACATATACCAGGCCCAGCCCCGCATTTTTTTTGTCACCGTCGGATGAGTGGTTCCGCCCTTTTCATGAATCCGGCCATAAATTACATCGGTGCCGACTTTGATATTTATGTCATTGCCGGAGGCTTCCACAATCGAGCGAATGCGGCTTCGCAGGTTTCCGGTTCCGACGCCAAGTTTTTTTGGACGGGGCCCGGTGAGATAATCTTCACGGGAAGTTTTAACCACATCATTTCCAAAATCGTTGGCGGCACGAAGAAGCCTTTCGCGAATGGCTTGGGACGCCTTCCGCAACGCGCTGGCCGCGAATTGAAGTTTTGGGATTCCGGCGATATCGATATTAATAGCCATAGTCTCCCCCGCTAACTCTTTTGTATTTATCCAAAATTAATCTGGCCTTGGCGGGAATCGCCTCATTGGAATATGTCATCGTCCGGTCGCCGATGGTTTCAGATTGGAGGCCAATGCGTTGGTCTTGATAGTGACGTTTGTAAGAATGGGCCGCGATAAGAATGGCCGCATCAACCAAATCATAAGGCATGGTGGCATACCCGGCGGAATAGACCACTTTCACATTAGCCCGGCCCGTGTAAAAAATTCCCCCGTTATTCCATAGACGGATAATTCCGGAACTGTTTTCAAGAAGCACGTCTTCGGTTATATCGACGGCGGTCACCGATTCCCACTCTCGATTGGTATCTATATTTATCGAAGTCAGGGTAATGACCGGATAATTTCGAAGGATGAGCCGGGGCGTCCCGTTCCCGTCGTAATATTCCGTGTAAGTTTGGCTGACCAAATTCCGCCCAATATAACTTTTGATGAAGGCATTGGTCCGGTCGCAAATAGAATCAAGAAGCGCATCTTCCGTCGCCCCGGAAATTTTTAAAAATGTTTTCAGGGCCGATTGCGCCAGAACTTGGATGGTCGCATCTTGAGCCATTATTTCACCTTTTTCTTCTTAGACTTTTTTGCGGGAGCTTTTGGTTTCTTTGGTTCCTGCAAAGGTATTTCTGATTCAGGTTCGGGAGCAATTTCCTTTTCGGGCTCCGGTTCTGAGATGCTTATCTTCGAACCTGAGAAAACAAAATCTTTTGGGTAGTCTTTTAAAAGCCGTTCCGCTTGCTCGTCGGAGATTTCGATTTCCTGACCGGCGACGAGTTTAATTTCCGTATTGCAAGAAGAATCCATGCCACTATATTTCTGTTTCGTCACTCCAAGAAATTTAATTTTCATCGCATCCCCTTATTCCCCCAAAAGGGCAGGGGGGCCAACTGCCCCCCAACCCCAAGGGAGATTCAATTTTATCCGACGTTGATTCCGAGATTGACTGTCCGGTTGGACGCAATCGGGTAAATGGCTTCAAAGTCCACCCGTTCACGCGCCAACATGGCAATCTGTCCATATTCGGCATAAAGTTCACGAAGGATTTTCACGTCCCCCTGTTTTCTGTCACCGATGGCAAACCCATTCCGGTAAACCAAGTCGATGGCTGTTTTCGTTTGGCCGGATTCATAAACGCCAGAGGCATTCAGAACTTCCCGTTGCCATTCGGAAACGACGACGGGGATACCATCCAGTCTGCCGAGTTCTCCGGCAAGGACGGTGGCCCCTGGGCCGTACTTATCAACCGTGGTCACTTCGTCAAGGTCAAGGAGTTTGATGTAACCGGCAATTCCGGTCACCCAGGCCAATTGAGAAGGCGTCACGCCATATTTGCCCATGTCTTTACGCATAAGGCGGAGATTCCCCAGAGTCCAGGTCGCCATGTCGCGGGTATAGCTTTGGTCATTGGCCATCGCTCGAAGGCCAAGCCACAATTTCCGGCGGTCGGCGGCGGATGAAATATCCGTATCTTCATGGCTCGCGGCAGTGTCACCATTCAAGATGGCGTCTTCGCGGCCCTCGGCCAATGCTTGGACGATTTCATTTTGAATGAGAGGCATAACCGGCACAATCGAGTCCTCGGTCAATTCATCAGAGGCCAGGATTTCAACGGCATGAACGGCGGCCGTGAAGGTACAATTCCCGGTGAATGCGGCGGCTGGGTCACCCTTGGAAATAGCCGTTTGGCTTGTGTCGGCGGTTTGCTCCGAGTGCTTATAGGAGGTGAACCGTCCAATTTGAACGGGCAATTTGTAAGGGTTCGTCGGCATTTGGATGGTCGGGAACAAAGCGGCGACTTTCAATTGCAACCGAACCAATCCAAATAGTTCGGGTGAGAATCCGGTCGGCACCCATTCCGCGCCCTCGCCAGCGGTGGCGACATCAAGGGCCTTTTTAAAGTCACCCATCTTCCGAGTGAATCCGCCCCAAGATTTCAGCTCTTGAGGTTTGCGCCCGAGCATTTTGGACATGATGTAAATTTTGTCCTGCTCAAGTTGGAGTTCTTTTGGAAGTGAGGCCATGACCTCGTCCTTATGGGACAAAGCCGAGCCGGGGAATTCGATTTTTCTTTCCGGCGTGAAACCAGGATGGTCGCGAAGAACATTTTTCAATGTTTCTTCGACCATCGTTTTGATGGTTTCTTTATTTGAATCATTCGCGGCCTTAATGGCATCGGTCGCTTCTTTAACTGACTTTGCGACTTCATCTAGAGTAAGCATTTTTAATTTTCCTTTTTCAAATAGACCGGAGCGACGTTACTCGCCCCGTCCGTTATCGACGGCTTTGCCTATCTGTGAAATTGTTTTTTGGATTGAGATGGCCGCATCCGGATAAATATTTCCCAGAACAGTTGCAAACTCACTTAAGAGTCCGGCCAACGTTTTTAAATCTTCGCCCTCCAAATGGGCTTGATGGTCATTCAAGAGTTCATTAAAAACCGTCATCGCTGTCACAATCAGACCGCGTTTCGTCTCGGGTAATTCGCTTCCCTTGGCGGTACGGGCCAGGTCAATGACTTGCTTGAGAACCGGTTCCAGGTCGGCTGGCGGAATGTCTTTTTTAACCTCGGTCCCTTCGATTTCTTTTTCATCTTTGGTGGTAGGCAAAACAAGATATTGATTTCCCATGGAGGTTGTCTTTAAAACCTCAATGACGTTCTGCCCCAACGTTTTTATGGCAAGCTCGGCCACATCACGGCCCACCAACGCCCCAGGATTGGCCGGGACCGGGACGGCGGAGTATTCATACAGTTCCGCCTCGGTAATCGCGACACCTTTGCGGCCGCCGCCGTCTATTTCCTGCATTTCGTAATTCTTTGGGATGAATCCAACCGAAAAGGCGTTCAGGAATTTTCTTGAGAATAAATCAAAAACCTTCATGGAAAATTCATTCTTTGAATCAAACTCGCTTGTGGCCATAAGACCATGTTCGTCTTCCACCAAGTCGACATTGCGGGCAATCGGTAACTGGCTCGAGTCATGGGCCCAAAGCACAACGGGGTTTTGTAGAAATTGATTTAAGTCCCAGGCCCCTTTGACGAACTTCTCATTGTCCCGGTCCCATTCAAAGGTCGAAACATAGCCGGTAATTAATTTCTTCTCGGCGTCGATTGATTTTGCGAATGAAAGCTTTTGTTTTTTATCCATAATTTTTAAGCGGCAACCGCCGCCCTTGCCTCCTGTGTTTGATGAATTGAACAAACCCATCGGTTTGCTTGCTTCCGAAGTCCAAATCTTTGAGGGCATAAATGACAGTGAGCGATTCGCTCTTTGTCCAAAATCGACATGGTAATTTGCAACGCCAATTCATTCGCCCGGTCTTGAACGTATCCGACAAGAAGTTCAGGAGTGAATGTTCCGGCAAATTTTATCGCCCAGACCCCCATTTTAAGGAGGGCTCTTTTTTTTATTTCGTTGAATTTATATTTCAGCTTTTTCATTTTTAACAAAGCAGGGCGGGGCCCCCGCAGGAGCCCCGCTTCCCGCTTCAAAGTTATTTGATTCCCGGCTTCGCCCACAAGTAAAGTTTGTAATACGTGGTATCGGCTGAGAGAGTCGGATAAACCCGGAGTTTCGTTCCAGGGCTCACGTCGACATTTTGTTTTAAGGCTCCGGCATTGACGGCCGTCCCGGTGGCGGTTAATTGAGTAAAGGAACTTGTGTTCACCCAATGAGTTCCGTTGTCCGGCGAGATATCGATATAAATATCCAAGGTCCCAACACTTCCGGCGGCGGATGAGTAGTACATAAAGAAATCGCACTTATCGAAATCACCGGCGGATAGGTCCACCGTCTTGGCATAAGAACCTGCCGAGCCATCCGTTGCGTCATTGATGGTCGAGTTATTCCAAAGAAGTTGCGGCGCGGTCGATAACTTTTTGATTGTCTCCGCAGATACAATCGTCACGCTCCCGATTAAAAACACCAATGCGAAAGAGAGCGCTATTGCTCGCACCAGTTCTTTGAACTTATTCATTTTGAGGCCTCCTTAAATTTAAAGTCAATCTTCCGATTTTTTTGTAATCGGCAAAGGGACACAACGGCAATTGATAATTTCATCAGCCGGGGCGTTCGGGTCGCCAGGAAATTGCAGGGTCGCACCGGAAGGCGACAGAAAAGAATCCGCCACTCCTACGGTTTGACCATCCATCGCTTGATGGGTTTCGCGTACCCGTTCGTCTCGACTTGAAAGCCATTCTTTTTTTTCTACCCCGGTTCGTTTCATCGCTTCAAGATTCCCGGCATTGGCCGCTGAAATGGTTTCGGTCCGGGCAATCCGTTCCGCCCGTCCTTCCACCGCAAAATCGTAAACGTCTTTTATCCGGTCGATGATTTCCTTTATGGTGTCATCGTCGGAAAATCCGCTGGCGACCGCCTCTTGAATGGCTTCCTTCACTGAATCGGAAATGGATTCCAAAGTGTAATCGTTGGCCTCTTGAACCAGTTTTAATTCCTTGGCTTTTATCCAGGCATTGGCGATTGGGTCATCCAGTTTAAAATCAAAATCGGGCTTAATGCTTTGGCCGGTTTTAATCAGAAAATCGAAATAAGTTCCCTTAATAAGTTTCCCGGCGGAACTTCCCATGTAGGCATTTTCTTTTTT